>Ga0116229_10000285_pt1 | contig 60969 bp, 45 predicted proteins | sample S1TSphgellanicum_3_FD_87313 | JGI IMG/M metagenome (GOLD analysis project Ga0116229, IMG submission 87313) | Host-associated microbial communities from peat moss isolated from Minnesota, USA - S1T2_Fc - Sphagnum magellanicum MG | ecosystem: Host-associated > Plants > Peat moss > Unclassified...
ATTTTTACCTGGTGTTCAACTGCATAGCCAACAATGTAGAAGAATGCTCAGATTTCTTTTACATTCATAATTTATATATCCAAATTTAGGGATTTATGAACCCTTTTGAGCCAAAGTTCACACAAATGAGAAATAATAATCATAATAATAATAATAATAATAGTAATGGAATATTTTGCCCCATATTGTCTATCTTTTGGGAAAAATTGTCAAATTCTGAAAATCAAAATTGAGAATTTGCCGACACGGTTCTATTTGGATTTAAGAGGTGGTGGTCATTTTTTTTATACTAGCTTTTTTAACTTCTTGGCTAAGTTCTATAAACTTGTTGCCATTTAATGCTAAATCTCTTTGGATGCTCGAATATAATGCAACATTAAAAATTTGAAAAAACAAAATTGATCATTGTTGGCATTTAGTTTTTTTGTGAAATTTCATCACAATGTGATAAATTAAAAGAAATAGTAACTTATAATATTCCTTTTCTCCTGAAAAAATGACCAAATTTTAAGGAAAAAAATATTTGAAAAAACTTTTGCCAAATTTGAACTCTGATTTTAGTTTGAAAGCATTTTTAAACTAATTTTTAACCTATTCAGACATGTTCTAAAATCTTGACTCTAGTTATGGCTAAATCCCTCTTGGGATGCTAGCCAATGAGCACAAATATCACTAATCACAACCTTAGCTACATCACAAAAATTGTTTTAAAAAAATTAATCCATTGATTGTATTCAACAATTTTTGTGTGATATTTGCTCACATTGTGTATCACAAAAACATATATCATATAGTTTAGTTTGGTTCGCATGTAATATCTTTTTAGGTTTTTAAAAAATTGCAAGGGATTTTTCCCAACTAAAAGCAAAATGATAAACACATGTCCAAAATGAAAGCCATCTTTAGGCTAATTATGAGCAAATTAAACCTACATTTACATAAATATTAAAAAGAACAATAATTAGACCATGAAAGAGTGTTTAAAAGAAAATAATGAGACAACAAGGGAGCCAATGCAGCTGCTTTTTTGGCATCTCCATCAAATCACAAGGCAAAATTTGTGCAATTTTAATCTGATTTTTTTCTTCCAATTTCATTTTAACAATAGAGAAGAGACTAAATTCAATTTCATTGAATCAAATTTTTAATTTGATTGGACTCATATTGAATTCAATTCAATTCAAATTTAAGTAAAGAAAAGCAAAAATACAAATTGGTGCAAAATGTATTGAAAACATGATATAACTCCCATGAATTGTGACTATGGTGTTGATAAAAAAACAACTCCAATATTACCATCATCACTTGAATTAATTATTTTGTAAACATGTGTTTAAGCTACCCCTTTATTACAATTTTTTCATATGACAAAAATTATTAAATTATTCTAAGATGTGGTAAAAAACATAATAATTCCAATTTTGCAAAAGGAATAGGTTTTTTTTTTTTTTCTTTTAAATCTTAATGTGAAAACTGACCCTAGATTGTGTACACCATAGTAACTTGTCAATTTGTGACACTAATTATATTATTTGTAAAAATGTTGAATTTTTTTTTTTTTTTCCAAGAGAAAAAATATAAGGTGAATAAATAATATTTTTAAATGTTTAAAATAATACATTTTGACAAGGAATCTTCAATTTTAATTATTTATTCAATAGACATTTGTTGAAAGGAAGATGTTAAATCAGCCAAGGTTCCTAATTGCAATTGCAAGGGGTACAAAAACATTGCATGCTTCTTCTTTTTGTGATTGCATATGTGTTTTTTTTTTCCTCAAATCCTCATTTATCCATTCATTAAATTATCATTGGCTCATGATAATTATTAATGCACATTAATTGATATTATGATCAAAACATAATTAAATTATGAAATCCAACCACTAGATAAATAATCAAACTTCATCCTAATACAATTACATAAATAATAATCAAGTTCCAAGAACATCTCTTCACCAAAAAATAAAAATAAAAAAAATCAAACGTTTTTATTAAAACCTCCCTTACAACTTATGCCTACCACTCTTTAAAAAAAACAAGCATAACAACTCTCCTTTTCTTACCCATTATGATCTACTAAAGTTTAGGTTCATGAAAACTTTCACCTTGTGTTTTATTATGGATAGAACCCACCATTTACACACATTCTCAAAACGACATGCGAGATGGGGGCTACTACCCCCTCATCCTAAGCCACTTGTTTTGAGGATGCCCCTACCGTGGGGCTTTACCCTACACTTATCAAACTCATATTTGCATTCAAAGTACCTAATGATGTTCCAACATAATTTTTTTCCTCCACATTTGTTTTGTGGGCATTTCCAAAACAAACCCAAAAAAAAAAACACAGCTCCAATTTTCATGCAACCGATGAGAAGTCGTGTGTCATTGAGTGAAGGGGCCTCTCCCTTTTTTTTTTCCTTCAACACCTTGTCGATGAAATCATCAATTTTGGTGTAATTTTGATTGGAAAAGTTGAAAAACCATAGCTACTTATAAATCGAGTGTTGTTGTTGACATGGGGATTTGTGTCTCCCTTTTTTTCCTCTTTCTTATATTCCTTTGTACATTTTTTTCCAAATTTATGGCGTGTTTATTAATAAAGTTTTCCAGGTTTCATCCATTCAAAGTCCCAACTTCATCCATTCAAAGTCCCAACGAGGAGTTCACTATTATTGACTTCCATGGTCCACAGTTGACGACTCTTGACCTTGAAAATGTGGTACCACATGGGGGGTGAGTTTTGGACCCCATGAGTCATGGACCCGCAAAAGCAACAACCCCAAGTTCTTGCGGGGTCTGCTCAACCAGCAGACTTGTTCAAGTCATGCCCAACATTTGACCTGGGTTTGTGGATCAAGTTGTAGATAAGTGAATGAATGAATGAATGGTAGTATTGAAAGTCCAAAGAGACCTACATACCTAGGTTAGGTATATATATAGGTAGGTTATCTAGGTATATAAACTAGGTAACCTAATATATATACCTATGTAATGGGTAGCCTAAAAAAAGGTTTTTTAAACAATTTATTTCGATGCCAAGTTGCAAATGTGCACAATGTTTCATTCATCTAACCTAAACTTTTTCATCCATCTTTAAAACATGACTACCAAAATACCCAAAATAAACAATTTGTGATGTAAGCACGTCATTCAACAATTACATGATGTTTCATGATGTCATATCTTTAATTGAACTATTACTATAAATCAACTAAGAAGTTTGTTAATACTAAGAATATTTCAAGGTTGGCCCCTTAGTTGAAGGTTTCTTTATTTGTCTACCTAATCAATTGGCATATCAATTTACTTGGAAATCACGTGGAATCTTTTGTAAATATTAACAAATATGGAGTTAGAACATAGTTGAAAACATGCAATTTTCTTTGGTTTAAAAAAAGACATTTCCTCCAAGTGAACTTTGATTAATAGGGTCTTCTAATGGAAGCATTCTTTAAATTCAAAGCATAGACATTTTGTGAGACGTCATGCCATGCTCCCAATTTCAAAAGCACATTCATCCTGAAGCTTTACACTACATAATAACATCACCATATCATCATACATTTTGTGTTGAATTCTTCGTTTCAACAAAACCTTTATTCAAAAGCCTATAATACAATATTATCCATCCATTTTACATTCATCGAAAAGTCATGCATAAGTTTGTCCTCCACCTTATTCATTAATTTTCCTCCTATTATTGAAATACATTTATTATCCATCTTTTATACCAACATTCATTTAAAATTTTAAGCTTTTGGTCAAGCGTTCAATTTTGACGATAAGAACTAATTTGAGCAATATATTTCATTGGAGGATTAGAAAAATCCCCATCTTGGTCAAATAAATCTAGTGATGAAATAAACAAGGAATTGATCATATATGAAAGATTTGTCAAAATCCTTTGTATGGTCATCCTCGTGTAGATTCCAAATGTAAATTTTGGACGGATTCATTTGAATCTTGAATAATTTTGGATTTGTTTTCAAATATCACAATGTAAAAACATATCTAATCTAGAATGCAAGGCAATTCAATTTATATTTTTCAAAAATCATTCCTTTTGTTGAATCTATTTTTTATAATTATTACCTTTTTCAATTTTTCATTTTTTAAAATCAATTTACACAACATGATCCAAACTAAAATTATAGTGATTTTTTGGGGTTTGTGTTCCTCTTTTCAAGTTTGAATTTCTTGATGATTAATCTACACAACATGGTGGAGGTAAAGTGATTTTTGGGGTTTGTGCTTTCTTTGGGAAAGATGTGAGTTTGTTTCCAAAAGGAAAGCTTGAACTCAAAGCAAGTGCATGAACGAGGTGAGAAAAAATGAACATAAGTAAGTTTGAATATTTTAAGCATTTTCCATTTTTCTCTTTTGGAAATACAACACTTAAAGGAGATAGTGATGGCAATGGTAATAATTTGTTTTACCATCTCCCACTTCCTTTTCTATTTTTTTTTTGTACCCTTGATGCATGAGAAAAAATTTGTCAATTTTTTTTTTCACCAATCCTTGAGGATGACTATGACCTTCATCAACTTCACCCCCCATGAAACCTTTCAAACTAAACAAATCATAGACACCAATGAAATGAAAATGCTTCATCTAACCAATGGGTCTTTTGGATATAAATATCACAACCCCTAATATTTTTATGATATGCAAATATGAACAAAAAGTTCACAAATTCTACATCATTGGGGGGCCATGGTTTAATTAGTTTCAAACCTTAAACCACAATCTTGAACAAATTTTGAAAAGGTTTTGTATGTACATGTAAGAAGAACTTGGATTTGGCAAAACTAGAGGAACCAACCACTTCTTTTGTGTCTATAACCTTGAGTGTCACATGTTACAAGGTTTTTACCAAATGAATGATAGACCTGGAAACACTCTAGGTGGTATGGAGGTAGTGGACTCATGACCTCACACCCATTCACACACCTTCACTATCATCCCCTCTTCTTGTTGTTATTGTACTTATTCACTCCCACTCATCAAATAACACATAAAACAATTCATTCATTATTTTAAAACAAAACATTTTTTTGGCCCAATGATCCCAAAAGCAATCATCATCATCTCTTTTATTTGAAATTCTCAAATTGCATGGGATATTGCATGAGATAGAATATTGTAAATATGGAGAATTTCATATATTAGATTGTAGAGATAGAGCATTTCAAATATTATATTGCAAATATAAAAAATTGATAGTCCAACAAAATAAATGAAAAGATGATTCAACAAGGATATATTGAAATGCTTATGATGACACAATTTTACAAAATGATTTCACAAGCTTTTTCAAGATCAATATCAAAGAGATTGAAAAAGAAAAGCATCAAGTTAAACATAAGGATGTTATTTCACAAAAGAAAGTAAGGAACAATGATTAGGCAACAAGAATTTCTAATTTCACTTCCCAAATGCAAGAAAAGTTGATACCATAAAAAAAATTGCTATTATGCACCTCTTCCATATAACCATTTCCAAAATCTCCATCAACAAAAAAAATCCTTGTGCAAAACCTTCATCATGTTGATGTTAGATCTTCACGCAACACAAATGAAAATTATTGATTTTCACCACATTGCCACAAAAAAATCCCTCACATAGCCAAACTAAAAAACATTTCAAGAAATAGAAGTGAAGAATTGAAGCAACAAATTCTCTTCCAAGCTTTTATTTAAAGCTTTCTCCAACTTAAACATCTTTTTTCTTTCATTTTTCCCAAACATAAAACAACAACAAGCTCATGTACTATTATTGCTATATATATATACTATTGAACCCACATTTGATTTCTATTTAAAAGTTTTCAAAAGCATGTTGCAAACCTTGCTTGCACCCATCTTTTTCCTCTTGTTTCTTTCAAAGAGAAAACATCTTTTGTTTAATCTATTTCATCTATTCTTTTGAATAAGAAAGGCTAGGTCATGATAATTGGCACATTGTGCAAAAAAATAATTTAAATACCATTAAATAAAACAAACAATAAATTCATACAAAACTACAAAACACACATACACAAAACACAACAACATACAATGGTTTGTGTGTTTTTTTTGTTTACATAAATCAATTTTATACTTCCTTAAAAAACATATATGTGGATTATAAAAAATCAATTTTTTAAAACTTATTTACCATATGTAGTATTTATTTTAAATATTTTTATATTTATTTATTATTTATTATCTAGCTATTTATTTGCAAGTAAACCAAGTACACAAAACATAAAATCTATTTTATAACCAATCCACTTATACATACAAAAGACACATACACACAAAAGTCTAATATAAATACAATTTTTTTTCTCCCCCCAAAAAAATTTATAACTTACACAAACACAAAAAAATTATTTTTTAAATTTATTATTAACTCTTTGAATATATTTTCATATTATTTAAATTTTTCCTAACAATTTATTACTTTTATCTCTTTATTTGTACGCAAAGGAGGCACCTAAAAAAAAAAATCTATATTATAAATTGAATTAAGATTTTTTTTTCAATTTTTCATATAGCCAAATTCATAACCATCCACAAGATGATTTGTTTTAGTTAGCTATATGCCATATGTGAAACTATAAATTTTTTTAATTCTTTTTTTTTTGTGGCCCACTAAAACCAATCGTAAAAATATAGTGATTTAAAATTATTATTTTAAAAATGTGGTGAACATGTCCAATTTATCACAAAATTATAATAAATAGCTCATAAAAAATGGTTATATGTTGTTTTTTCATGTAACTAAGCATGAACATGAATGTGGGTGTTGCAACTTTGGCTTTGGGCTTGCGACCAAGGCAAATGTTTACAAAGGTGTGGGCCAAGAGTGAAGCCTGGAAGTCAGAATTTACGCTCTCGGAAATGTAAAAGAGTGTGAGGGAATGAACCCCCACACTCCCAAGTGAAATCCCACCTTTCAGGGTTGGAGTCCCAATACACTCCCGAATTTTCAGATGACGATTGCAAGGGTCACAATTCATTAAATTGAAGATTTCATCATATCATTGGAAATCTCTTGGAACAAAAATGTCTAAAATGGGCTTGCATGACCCATTTGGGTATTTAAAACATAAGTTATGGCCAAAAGAAAGGTCGGGAATCAAACTGCCAATTTGACTTCCGACCATTAAAAGTCGGGAATTGCCTTAATTTATTTACATGTAGGTGATGTGCCACATATTTTTGAAAAGCTCTCAATGAGGGATGTGACTTTGATTTAGACCTCACCTCAATTAGAAGTTTACACAAGAAATTATGAACCTCCAAAGTCGCGAAAATACGAATTTCAAAAATTTTAGGATTCCTAGGACTCCCAAAACAAAATAACATTTGGGTGTAGGCCCTATGACCACACATAGAGAATACTATAAGGGGGAAGGTGTTAACTTCCCCCAAGTTTAGGCCATGATGAATCTTGTGAGTCCATGTTTGCTCATAGTTCGTTCGTGCACCAAAAGTGCTCCAACTACGCACTAACCAACTTCTTAGTCCCCATCCCTTTTTTTAGTCCCCATCCCAGAACTCCAACATGCCCTTTTACCCCCGAAATGCTACGAGTCAAAGAGTTTACCCTAGCTTCTTATCCTTCCATTGTTTACACATTTGGACTCATAGTTAAGTTTATCAAAGAATTCGGGGGTGCGTCAATGGGCACATGTTTCGTTCTAACTTCTATTGCTAAATTATCCTTGTATGTATATGTGTATATGGATGTATATAGTTAACCTATAATTCCACTTTCATGTTTATTGAATCATGACTGTATGTTTTTTGAATCACGATTGCAAGTTTTACGTCCAAAGGCGATTGAAGACTTGAATTCATTTTTAGAAAAATATTTATAGTATGCAACACATTATTTTGATGTGAAAGTTATTTTCATTCCTTGGTAAGTTGATTGTTTGAAATGTTATTTCATATAAACATTTCAAGAAAATGTTAAATCACATATGTTTAGATAATGAATGTCAAGTTTTGAATATATATTTTCCATTGGACCCAAGAAATTGCCTTATCACAAGGTGTAACAATCTAAACAACATGTCACAACATCATTCATTGGACATGCCATTAACAACACACCAATTCCAAAAATTCTTCCTATGATATAATACAACATCAATTGCTTTTGTAGTTTTTTTTGTCATTAGTGACCATTTGTGAGGCTCATAATCATTGCACTTAAACACTCACAATAATGCATTCCCAAGCTCCTTGATGGACTTAATTACATATCCAAAGGTGAAAACAATAGAAGGAAAAGGAGTTGGGGAGCGTTCTTTGGCTTGTAGCACTTCAGGGGTAGAAAGGCGTGCTAAGGCTCTGGGATGGGACTAGGATGAGCAACAAGTTGTTTAATTATTTATACAAACCTACACAAACCAAACAACAAGTTGGTTAGTGTAGAGTCAGAGCGCTTTTGATGCACAGACGAGCCAAGGGCAAACACGGACTTATAAAATTCACCACGGCCCGAACTTGGGAAAAGCCACCACCTTCCCCCTTATAGTATACTCTATGCCTGACCATGGGATGAGCACCCAAATGTCATTTTTTCTTGAGACTCCCAAATGACTCCCGAAAAATTGGGACTCCCACAACTTTGGAGGCTTATAATTTTGTATTCAGACCTTTGATTGGGTGAGATCTAAAGCAAAGCTGTAGCCTTGGTCAAGAACTTTCCAACGGTATGTGGCATGCCACCTGCACAAAAGGAAGTCAAGGCGATTCTCGACTTTTAGTGGTCAATAGTCAAATTGGCAATTTGACTCCTAGCCCTTCTTTTGGCCATAACTTGTGTTTTAATTACCCAAATGGGTCATGCAAACCCATTTTGGACGTTTAGGTTCCAGAAGCTACCAATGATGTAAAAAACTTTTCAATCCAATGAATTTTGGCCCCTACAATCACTCTTTGAAAATTCAAGAGTCTATCAAAACTCCAACTCCCAAAGTGGGAGCTCACTTGGGAGTGTGAAGGTTCATTCCCTCACACTCTCCCACATTCTTGAGAACATAAAATGTGATTCATGGCCTTCCTTTTTGGCTACACACAACTTGATGGTCAAGTCATGCCTTAAATAATGTTGAAATTTACAATGAACCCTTTTATTGACTATACAAAAACATATTGGCAAAACATTATGTATTAGTTCCAATTTGAGAACAAAACACTAAAAATAAAATCAAAACCAACAACTTATCAAGGCAAAGATGAAGATCACTTATATCACCTTCGATTCATTATTACAAAGGAAACATGTTAAACAATTGTTAAAACATTTTGTCTCACTACTGATGCCTTACACTTCATTTTGAATGATTAACTACAAAATGAATTACAACAAAACAATTTTTTAAAACTTACCAACAACAATGTATCAATCTTTTCAACAAACACAAATGTAAAAAATAGGGGTTGAAAATCATTATTATTATTGTTAGGTCCAAAAGGCACACCCATCATCCTTTATCTTTTCCAAAGTCTGGCTTAATCAATTCATTTGTCTTTTTTTCAACCATTGCCACTAAATCAAATAAAGTCCCTAGAACCCCACCCCCCCCCCCAACTACAAACAAGTTTAGTTTGTTTCATCAACCATAAACAAACACCATGAAATTGTTATATAATATCATAAACATATAAAGGAAAATTAACTCTTTCCAAGTAATTCATGTCAGCCTCCATTAATAAAAACACCACCACAAAGATTACAAATACAATTTCCACAACTCATAAGGAAATTTGCTCCAATCCCATTTCCTTTTTTCTTTCTCAAACTATATTTGTTCCTCCTCTTTTCTTTTATGTTGTCTTAGACCTCTCAACATTCAAAATCTTCTTCCATTGTTTCTAATCCATGGTTTTGTTTCAAAACCCATAAAAGTTCAAAGTTTTTTGTTCCAATGTTGTTGATGTGGATCATCATTTTAAGTTTCAAAAACCATGATCAATTTTTCAAAACTACATTCTTATTAAGCTTTAAAGAGTTCTATTACATGGCATTCTTTCTTAGATCAATCTACATACACTTGTTTTTTGTTCCAAGCAAAAGTTCATAGGGTTGTTTTTGATCCCACTTCCATTGTTTTTTCACAACAACAAATAAATTCTACAATAGGATGTGGATTTTGAAACTAGGAATAAAACATTTGAAACACACACCCAAATATGTTAAAAAGCTAGAAATCCCACCACAAAGCAAAAACATCAGCCATGAGATGTTTGATGCAATTTCTCATTAGATCACTAAATCAAATAAAAACACATATTGGAAAAAAAAAAAATTCTCTTCATGAATGAAAAAAGAAAATTACATTAGTTTAACCTTAACAACTTTGAATAAACATCAAAAGTTCACAAGCAACATCTTCTATTTTTCCTTCACAAATATATATATTTTTTTAATATTTCAAATTTTGGCGCAAAGGGGTTTCACCAATTGCACAACCAAAGGAAACTATTTTTTTCTTCATGGGTCTAGTGAATTTGCACAACTCAAGTGGTGGAAAAAGAAAATATTTGGAAACTAATTCTTCATTTACCTAATTATGGGAAAAAATCATGTTCCAAACATATGTGAGAGTTTGTTTTTTGTGACTTCCTCTTGTAGGAAATGGACGATCATTTCCAATCTCCATCTCTAATTGCATTTGCATCTCCATCTCATCTACATTTCAAACTCCATGTCCATTTCATTTACAATTTTGACTTTGAAAAAAATATTTATAACCAATCAACCAACCATCAACAACCCATGAATTTTTTAAAAAGAAGCTGCAAAAAAATATTGTTATTATTGTTTTTTTGGTGAAATTCAAGATCCCAATTAGGGTTACAAGAATCAAGTTTGAAATCATCTATGTCCCAATGTGGCTTTCCACCTTTCTTTCTGTTTGTTCCACACAATAAGCAAACCCAAGAAAAAAACTCCATAGAATCAATTCAAGAAGGTAGATGTAGGGTCCAACTCCCAACAATCATTAGTTAACCTTGGCATTCATGTCCCCTTTCAATTGGAATGAAAACACTTTATGTGAAATATCTAGAGGTCCAACACTTCCAAAAGGTCTTGAAAGTCTATAGTTTTATTAGCCAAGTACATAATTCCAATCTCCTTAGTTACCAAAAAAAACCAAATTATATTTCCACCATCTCATATTGCAATTTGTTTCATGCTTTGGACTTCAAAATTGGCATCTTGTACATTACCCAAATTTGATCAAATTTTGATTATATTTTGAAGCAGTTTACTAATGTTGTTCTTTCAATTGGCATAGGATATGAAAAAACATTGACTTTGTTGAAGTTTACAATGCCAATTAGCTTGAAATCACATGTTCTTAATAAGACCTTGGAGAATTTCACCCCTATTACCTATTTAAACTAATGACAACAAGTGGCCTTGAAGGAATGCAATTGCACTTTGTCTATCCAATAATAACCAAGGCATTGAGTTTGGATCATCATATACGACCTAGAAATGGCCTACATGTATGTTAATTTATGTGTGGTTTGCATCAAAATCATGCAAATTTGAATTTAACACATTGGTTTCAATTATTTGATGATCACTGTATTCCAATTCATCATCATCAAAAACACCTTTCTTTCCTTTAATTGGACATGTGTCGCCTACTAATGCTTCTTAAATTTATGGGGATTTTGCATTCTACTCCCACATCTGCTTAAGACTATTCGAAGGTTTCAACCAATTTTTTTATAAAAAAGACATATTAAAGGTTAATGATTATAGAAACTATAAGCATGTCCACATAATACCTAAGGTTGATTTTGAGCCACATTATTAAGCATAGACTCATGAGTTGTAGGTTATGTTGTTGAAGCTACATTGATCAACTCTTCTATTACATTTTATTCTACCCATTCCATCTCCCCATCCTCCTCTCGATTTGATTGATAATCATCATCTTGTCCTTATTTAATCTAATTCATTACTATATATAAACTACTATGTTTTGCTTTCTCATCCATTGATTTAGGGTCCAACAACCAATTCCATGTACTTTCGAACCTTGAGATGATATATATATATATATATATATATATATATATATATATATATATATATATATAGTGTTTGGTCTAATGCTTTGTTCACCCATCCTGCCAAAACTATCTTGTTTGGTTCAATTTAGTTCCTATTGATCATTACTTTGGTTCTTTCATTTCTGAAAGCATTCTCAAAAGGTTTGAAGCAAGTTATGTCCAAAGGCTACATTGCATGGGATGTATGTGAAGGTAAGGTAACCATATCTAATTCGAATGGTTGTGTTTGCTCAATTGCTTCAAGGGTGACATGGGATCCATGGCCATCAAAGATGAACATATGTTTATTTGTTAAAAAGATACCACTTGGTATTGATTTATAGAAGAGAAAGAGGATTTTTTTGAAAAGAAATGTAATCATGCATGCTTTTGATTACATAACCATATAGGTCCTTGGTTTGCAAAGTTGAATGTAGCCATTTTGTATCTTTTTTCCTTTGAAAATGTAAAACCACGGCAATGTTGTCCCAATTGCATTAACAACATAGTTAATAGTCAACCATTCCTTGGATTTGGGAATGGTGTTATACACTTACTAAAAACCTCATCCTACCAAAACCTTAGCTCTTGCTTATCTTCGTACTTGGATGCATGTTTCATCAAAGTTCCAAATACATTCTAGAGTATAATTATGCTTTTTGTATAGGGATTACATGTTTTGGTAGAAAGGCTTGCATGGTTGGATTGTTGCTCCTTGAACTTTACTGATATCCAGTCCTTCAACTTGACGAATTTTATGTTTAAATGTCTGCACTTAAATTAGTACCACCGAGACATCCTTGGTATTCCTCCTTAGAAAGGTGTTGGCCTTGTTTGGGTAAGTTCTACCACTTTCATCTTCAATTATTACAGGCTTATTGATAGCCCAACATCCTGCATAGTCAAAACCCAAGAAACCACCACCTAATTTTCTTTTACTATTAATACGCATGTTAGTCCATACAAATGATTAAACATTGATAATGGTATGTTCCAATGCCTACTTGCCTTCCTTCATGAAGTTGTTCCTCTCTCAACTGCATCCATGGCCTCCTCCATTGCTTGGGTGCTCCATTTGCTTTTAATGTTGATAGGATTGGATATGTCGACTCTTCGTTGTTTTGTTGCTAGTTTTTGTGATCCAAAAAGGGTGGGACATTATCTTTGTCCTGCCTAGGCCAGTCATCCAATCCACTTTGCCTTTTACAAGGCACATTCAACAACATCACAATTTAAAGCCTTTGGGCCCTAACTTCCAAAAAATTGGGGGTGTTTGGTTTGACCTTACAAGAGGTACAAACCAACGTTGGCCGAGAATGTGTTTTTGGATTAAGTCTAGGCTCAGATCTGGATCAAGTTCTAAGATTTAAACTTGATGATTCAACCTCAAGCAAGAACCACCCCTTGACCCAACTTGGTCTAGAAAGATTATTCAAGAACCGGACCTAAACCCGGCTTGACAAAACACACCTCTAACATGAACCGGCCTTGGATCTGACCTGTGGGTTTTATTAATTTTTGGTCGGATCTAAGTCATAGGTTTAATCATAGGGGTTAAGGTCCTAGTCTAACCTAGGTGTATTACTATCCTAGGTGTATTGTTGCATGACAATAATAAACTTTTAGTTATAAGATCTCAACATTCATTATTCTAGGTTCCTCCTGTCTAGTTGGATTAAATTCTTTTTGTGGCGAAAAGACACCCAAAAGTGATGTTGTTAAGTGTCAACATGGATGTTGTAATGAACTGGGTAGTGGCAATGGTGGGGTGATGTTGTTAAATGCCAACATGGGTGTTGTTTTGATTATTGGGCAAAGAAAACATGGATTTTAGAATTATACAACCATTTCAGCAATGTGGGAGATGTAATTTAGATTACAAACATGAACCAAGTATGAAGTATTTCCCTAATTTCTCACACCCAAACTTGCCTCTAAATTGGACAAGGGGTTTTGAAAAAATGAAAACTTGTCAAACTTATAACTATCATTATCAAAAAATGAATTTAGATATGGAATCCACGGGTTTTAATTTTTAAGCATATTCCTTAAAACTAGAACCATCCATTCTAAAATTTCAAAAAAAAAATCTAGAAGCAAACCTAATGGTTTTACTAAAATCTAAAAGCTAGCCAACATTGGTACAAACTTGAATCTTTTGTATTTTGATTAACTTTGAAGAAAATGTGAAAGATCATGGTAAGTGTGAAATGCATGTGCCTTTAGTTGTTTGGAACTTGTGATCATGCATAGAACTCCTCAAAATTTAACCATACTAAATTTTGATTAGTTGTCTTTCTACAAGTAGTAGGTCTATATAACAAACTACTATTTCTTAAAGCTTGAAGAAATCTACCTTTCTTATGGCTACCTATACCATACCTAGGAATTACAAAACTTTGTATCCATTGATAGTACAAAAACTTTTGAATTTCTGATTGTAAAATTCATCTATTATAATCCTTTTTAGATGCCCCCTTACATCCACCCTTGAATCTTGGTTTTCTCTTTCTTATTTGACAACATTAGGATTTGATTGTTGATCATCATGTTCTTGTAGCTCCACTTTGGCTAGCCTAGTGTGTGTAGCTTCTTGATCTAGCTTTAAAAGCTTTTCTTTGTCTATTTTAAGTTACAGAGTTTATTCTTCTTGATCTACTAGGACTTATGTTTTTGATTTAAAATTCTCTAATCCTTTTATGTTTCTTAGCCTTTATTGGTCTAGCCCATATGCTTTCAAAACCTTTATGAATGACTTGAGGCTAGCTCTTTGACAAATTGGAAGCTTTGACATACTATTTGAGTTTTGTAAGAATGAATTATGTATGCAAATTTGAAGCATTGCTTTGTGAATTTGGTGGTTGTAGTTTTTGGCGAGAATGGGATGTGCACAAAATTGGGGGGAAATTATAAGGGCTTCCTCGATTTATGTAAGGGATTTGAATATCCCTTGGATTCTTGTAAACCTTAATCCTTGTATATGGTCACTTGTGTGCTATTTAGCATGACTTGTCAACCCCATCACCAAACTTCTTCTCCTTGTATTGTTTAATCCAATTGTTTATGACCAAGCTTTTATTTCCACACCAAACATGGGGCCCTTGCAAAATTGGCCCAATTTTTCCCTATAACCAAACATTGAAAAGATTTCATGTTTCCCCCTTTCTCTAATGAAATTCAACTAATCACCCATCATCAAACAGGTCCCTTGTAAATTTATTCAAACTTTTTACAAACATGGCCACCAAAATCCCTAATATTGAACATCAAAATTTAATGGGTAATTAACACTATGAAAAACTTAGAACAAAATTATTTTGAACCAAATGTTTGGTGATAGACTAAAAGGCGAACGCCCATAAAAATTGTTTTATTTTAACATAGGTCCATTGTCGCACTAGATGGATGCTCAATGATTGACTTGTGTTTGGTGATGTGCCTCTTTACCTTATACCATTTCACATCATGCGATATATATATGTTCATCTACCAAATTCATCATGTGAGTTTGCCCAAGTTTATTATTATGAACATGGTTGTGGGTAATGTTTACAAAACCAAAATTATTGTAATTTAACTACAAGCTTTCACATGGAATGCAAGTTATACATATTACCAATTTTGATTTCATGTTTATGCATATCACAACATTTGAAGGGTTTTGATTGCTACCCTTATTGATTGCTACAGTTATTAGGTTATATGAGTCTTGACCTTTAAAGCTTTTCTTTCTAGTTTCAAAAGGAATGGGAGAAAACTTCTAGTGCATTTAGGGCACCTTCTATTCTTAAATACCCCTCCCACACAAGAGGAGGGGTGGGAGGGGTTCTTAAAGAAAGGATCCCGCCTCCTTCTAAGGGGTAGGTGTTAATTAAGTGTAGGGTAAAGCTCTAGGGTGGGGCCATTCTCAAAATAAAGGGCCTAGGATGAGGTGATAGCTGAGTCTAGCCCCACATTTTGGGAACGTCCACATAAAGCATGATGCAAAATTTATCATGAACCAAACCTATGTAGATCACGATGTGCATGAATAGGAGGGTTCTTATGCCTACTCCTCAATAGTGGGAGGGTTCCTACACCTACAAGTAGGCATCATTTCCCTCCACTCCTTGAGTAGTAGGCATAAGATCCCTCCCAATTTCTAGGAGTGAAATTGATGGATATACAGTGCCCTCCACATCCACTATTTTGTTCCAGTGCTTTACGTGTAGGGTAATGCCCTAGGGTGGGCCCATTTGGGACCGGGACCTCGTTTGGGACATAGTCTGAGCAGGTTGGGTTGGAAGGGGGAGGAGCTTGAAAAGAAAAAAGAAAATAGAGAAAGCGATCAAGACCTCGTTTCAGACCTGGTCTGAGCACGTTGGGGTTTGGGGGGGGGTTCAATCTAGAACATGGAGATTTCGGGACCTCGTTTGGGACCTGGTCTGAGCACGTTGGGGTTGAGGGGGGAGGAGCATCTTGTGGCGCTAGGGTTTTGTCATCGTCGTCTCCCTTCGCTCTTCGCGATCTCTCGAGCAGGGGGATTGCGAGCGACTCCGACGCGAGTAGAAAGGATTTTCAAGTTCGTCTTGCAACGGATCACAAAGAGGTTGGAGGAACAAGAGATAAAAAATGATTTGAAAAAAAAAATTGTCAATTTTTTTGGGAATTTTTTTGGGTATTTTTTCCGGGTTCGTCTGAAGCATCTTTCCGTGAAGCTCGTATTTGCAAGCTGAAGGAGGATAGGTGGTTGTAGGCTCTGGGGAGGGGAGAGAGAGGATCTGACGAGAGTGAGCGTGGGAAAGAAGAAGAGGAGGAGGATTGAGAAGAGGAGGAGCAGGAAGAGGCCGGGTGCGTTTTGGTAGTTAGGGTTTTGGAGGTAATTGGGGTTAGGAGGAGAGAGTTGGAAGAGGGAGGAGTCTTCCGATGGTGGGGAGCACGAAATATGAGATTGTACAGACGGCGTACGTGAAGCTAGTGCTTCATGCACTAAAGCACAAGACGAGTGCAGTGAATGGGGTATTAATTGGGCGAGTCATTGGAGCAGCAGCAGCGGGAACAGAAGCAGGCACTGCTGGCGCCGCATCTTCAGGTGGCAAGGAGAGTGGGGGAGGGAATGTTACTATTCAGATTCTCGACTCTGTTCCTTTTTTCCATTCTCATCTGGGCATCCTTCCGATGCTGGAGCTTGCTCTCATTCAGGTTTTGTTTATTTTCCATCTCTTTTCCTACCTACGAAGGTTATTCTATCACAGATTGTAACTCTACTCATTTGTTGTGTTACCTCCAAGGTGTTGTTGTGGAGATTGTCTCTGGCAAATGCCATAGATATGTTATGATAGATACTCTCCAACAGTAAAAGATATGTGGATGTCTTTACACTCTAGGGAGTCATGTAGGGTTCCTCTGTGATCCATCACTCTGGTACTTCTTTCCACAGGTGGATGAGTATTTTGCATCACTCAAGAGTGGCTTATCAATTGTCGGATATTACCATGCAAATGAATGCTTTGATGATTATGAGCTGAGCTCCATTGCCCGCAAGATTGGTGACCATATCGCTCGGTACTGCCCCCAAGCAGGCATCCTTCTGGTAAAAAATGCACTTCCCTCCCTGATTATCCAGAACCATGCAAAAGTTGGATATCTTTGGTAGCCTTGTCTTTTGAATTATTATGGTTCTAGGTTGGGGATTTTTTTTGGGAGGAGGGTTTCAGGAGATCCTGTCACAACTGTGCCTCTAAGTTTTTTTGTGCCGGATCTTGCTCAAGCTGTTCCAAATACATACTTGGTATACTGGTGTACTGAAAAAAGGGGGAAAAAAGACATTAAGAATAACTGTTTTTTGTGAACCACGGAAGGACATAATGAAGCTACAGCACAATGGATGTTTTCTGAACCTGTGTAATATGTGGCAGCTGGACAACAGACAACTTGGTGCACTTTCGAAGGGGGGCACCAAGAAGCCAGTGGTTCAGGTTAGTTTAGACCTTGCATTTCCTCCAATGCAGGTTCTACTCACTGCTTTGCACAATGAAATTTTGGTCATCTTCCTTACCTTGTAGTCTGGCAGTCATGGCTGTGAGGACTGTAAAAAACTAACTCTAGTGTAGGAACCATTCACAGTCACTTCACCCTCATTACACCTAATGACCTCACTGTGTTTTCTCAACTTGCCATCAGTATGAATGCCAAAGGACCATTCTGTCCACAAGAAAATGGAGCATTTTGATGTGTTAGAGAAAAGACTGATGGAGAAAATGAGACTATGTACTCATGGAGACTAGGCAAAGACCCAATTTTCTCTTACAATCTCAGGTTAGCTACCAACATTAATGAAGAAACATAGATATGGGTAGATTGACTGTGCCAAACGTCTTCGAATTGACAACTTGGTCTGCTTAAAAGATATTTTCCGGGTGATGGAAGCCCAACCACTACCCCCTATGTAGGCCTCTCTATGCCTTAGGCTTGGATGCTTGTTTGTGCAGCAACAAGGTAAATTAAAATAAAGCTTACCTTCACAAGCTTATTGCAGCTTGAATCATGATACTGTTAATTTTTTCATTAGCTACTCTTGAGTCCTGACCAAGTCTTCCAATTGCTACTGGAAATGTGACAGAAACTCTGGATGCAGATATGTGTTTAATGGTTTACACAAGAAATTGTGCAGATTATTAAATACTTATCTGCACCTGCCCTGCTATGCTTCAAAGATTATTCCAAGTTCATAGGTTTGTGGATGACCTTTTTGTCCCAGACTTTGTGGACTTTTAAGAGTTTTATATACTTGGACAAAGACTCTTTTGGTGGCGGCATATATCCTAAAATGTTGTGAGTTAAATTGTACTTCTAATGGTTTCTCTTGTAACTTCTTGGATTTAGGCATTAACCAGAGTCCTAGAGGTCTTTGGTGTGATATCTTTGATAAAATTTACTTAACCAGAGTATGCAGTTATTGACATGATGTGTATGCCTCATGCTCATTCCAATATCACTCTATTGTTGTTAAGTTGGACATTATCAATAGTCAATTCTACAGGTTCTTGAGCCTTTGAAGTTCTAAAGTTTTCTCAGATTATCAGTCTTATTGTCCTTCTGAAGAATAAAGTCTACTGTTTACAGATAGTCTTATAGAATACAAAAGGTTTGCTCAATAAAGAGAGATCTATTTTTGGAATTTCATCTTTTGGAGATCTCTGGAGGATTTCATACAGAGTCTTGTAAGTTGAGAGCTTTTTGATGCCTACTTGGTCTTCATTGATCTTTTGCCTTTTGTCTGCTATATTCTGTTCTTTCTTCCTCATTTGCCTCATTTTTGTCATTTGTTTTCCCCATCTGTGTCTTCACATCTTTGGTGCAAGGCTGAGTCTTCCTGTTGCTTCTGGAGTTGTGACAGAGACTTGGTACACAGGCTAGTGGTTACAGTGGCCTATAGCCACAGTAGGGAGCTAATGAAGTCAGTGGGTAAGTTGTGATAGAAAAGTTGCTATCATGCATGTTACTGTTGATGGTCATGGAACTAGGGAGAGAATGTGACTGCTGTTCATAGGTTATTTTTATATTTTAAGTTTGAGCTAGTTTTTCCCTTTGGTGTATCTCTTCTTCCCTGTTCTTTAATCCTTATTTGGAGTTTTCCTAACTTAGAAGGAAAGGTTTTTCACCTGGTTCTGATCACCTTTAATGATGAGTATGGGGGTTTCTTGATACTTATGAGAGTTATTGTCTATACCCCACCATCAGGAACTGATGGAGTCAATGAAGAGCCATGGCAGCTCTTCACTGCTATTCATGATGAATGAGACGTCTGAAACTTTGTGAGTGATACTCCTAAAGTCATGACCACACTCATTCCCTTCTTCTTAGTTTTGGTTTTGCTGGTTACCTTTAAAGTGTTGTTGTGGAGTTTCTCTGCAATCTTGTGAATAATGCCCACTTGGAGTAGTTCTTGTAGTTGGACACCATGATTGTAGGATGGCTGTCACTTTGGTTGTTTGCCTGCTGTACCTTATGTCAGCATGAAATCAATGTCACCTGCAAGTCATCTCAAAAGGACTCATTTTGAAGGGTGCAATGCTTGGTTTTTGCTTCCAATGAGTCAATTTCTCATGAGTGGAACTGTTATGGGGAGTAATGCAGTTGTATGTGCGGGAGGCAGTGCGAGGTTGGCGGCAATCAGGACCTGGAGGTGTACAGAGTGCTGATTTGGTATTAAAGGAGGCCACAGCCAACAGTATTCTAACTGACTACATCTCTGAGCATCGGGAGGAATTGGTTGTGGATTTTGATGAGCACTTGGACGATATCTCCAAGTAAGACAATTGGCAGACCTTCCATGTAGTTGTCATTAGTCATAGATATAGGATTGCAAACTGTGTGTCATTCACTTCCAGGATGGCAAACTGAGTAGCTGAATGTCTTGATGTTGAGAAGGATACAAGACATGAAGCTCAAGAACTCTGGTGACATTTTTGTGCAGGGATTGGCTAAACACGAGCCTCTTCAACTGAGTCTGGGAAAGTTCTTATGTCAGGTTGCCATGGGAGTTCAACATTTTTGAAGTGTGCAAATTTTCTCTGTCTGAGTAAATGCATGGAGTGTTACACAGGTTTCAGGTGGCTATTTGGCACACTCAAAAGTCTGTTGTGTAGCTTCTGGACTTTGGTGGATCAACGGTATTTAGGGAGCCTTATGTCTCCAGTGAAAGAACTTAGTATGGCAGTGATATCCACTAAGGCATGTTGCTTCATGAGCTAACTTGTGCTCTTAGCAATCAACACTCAAACATGGAATGACCCCTAGTAGGGCTATTGCATGCATTTGTCAGATGGGCCTGGCTATTCTATATCCTTGGAAACCCAGTAATGGTGTAGGTGCTGGGTGCTTTTGCGCTTGAGTGCGTTCAATCCTGTAGTCTCTTTCTGTTCATTATTGTGCCACATGTACTGATGGCAGCAGAGCATCACACTTCAGGTTTTTCAAATTCCATGCTCATGTATATTACTGCTGACTTTGACATTCTTTTGAGGCCTAGAGTAATTGAACTCTATTATAGAGGAAAATAGTTTAGAGGGTCTTTCCTTACTGCATATGGCTCTTGGAGAAGTTTTGGAGGGAGATCTGTATAAGTTTGTCCTGTGGGGAATTCTGTCAACATTTCTTTCCATGCTATGTTGGATCCATCTCGGGTTTGCTCTCTGTTGGTTACACAACTGTGTGCATTTTCCAGCTCTGGGGCCTCTTCCTGAAAAGAACAAATTATATTCTAGACTGCAACCAGTTTATTGAAGAGGGAAGTTCTCATATGGTTAAAGAATGTCACTGCTGGCCATTGAAAGAGCTGCTTGGCTTGGAACTTTTGCTAACAGGGAGTAAGGGAAGCTGCTTCTGCAGCTGCCAGATTAAGAATGGATTGTCTTGATGATATGCATGGATCATCTTGGTGTCAAGATGATGTGATTTTGGGGACCCCTATATGTTTGCAGATCAATGCTATTGTTCATTGCTTTTCCCCCACAGTATGATGTTTGGTGGTGGTGCCTGTGGAAGCCTGTGACTGATTTGTGTGTTTGTTTGTGTGCAATTGTGGACAGCTTGTTGTTAACCCTGAGAAAATTAATCACAGTGATGGCTGTCTTCCTTATGTACTTTCCTGTTTTTCCATTTTGCTGAAGTTTTCTAGTTGAATGTTTGCAATCAGGTCCTGTACTGTGTGGTGGTAAGAGCTTCTTTATGGGTTGAGGCCAAAATAGAAGCTTGAGGGATGGAAGGGAGTGATATATCTTCACATGGGCTTTGGGTCCTGGTGCTGTGGGAGGTGGTGGCAGCAAGGACATTAGGAGGTGCAGAGTACAAGAGGAAAAGTAAAAAATATGGGCTGGTGGTAGTGTCTGGTGCTAGTAGAAGTGGATGCTTCAGCTGCCATAGTGATCACGGATGAAGCTTTTGTGGGTGCAACATTGGACTGGTGGCAGTCAGACAAGTGTGACTATGTCACTTGCAGCTGGGCTAAAGACACCTTACTCAACATTGTAAAGCTCCATCTCCTCTGTAACTTCCAGACTCAAAGCCTTTTCAGTTACAATTTGATTGAAATAGTTGCAAGGAGTTCTTGCAACTGAGTTTTCACCATTTTCATTAAATTTGTTGCCACCAAGCTTTTCTTGTTTGCAAATAACAATACATACAATTAGGGGGATTAATCAATACTCTGCATTTATCTGGGTCTGTTACTAGGTCTGATTGTGTATGTCAATTGTTAATTTTGAGCATCCTTTATGCCATTGATATTGAACAGATCCATTAAGAGGATTTTTCTTTGGTTTTGGGGTGACAACTATTTTTTAATACAGAAGTCACTTGGGCTCCATGCTGCTACGAACTACCAGTGACAGTAAAATGATGAAAAAATATTGGAAATTAAGTTCCATGTGAATGAAAATATTGAATGAATTGAATTCAAATTGAATTAATTTTTAATTCAAATAAAATTGAGTTTAAATTCAAATTAAATTGAGTTTAAATTCAATTGAATTCAATTTTAATTTGATTCAATTTGAGTCAATTGAAGTGAAGTGAGATGCAAATTAAGGTTCAAAGTGTTCAAAATTTGCTCTTCATTTTCATCATTTGTGAGTATGGTGTTTTAAAAAAACCAAAATTTAAAGACATAGATTTGAAAATGCAACTTTGCATTTCATTAGAGTAGATTCTAAATAAAATCTATTTTGATACAGTGAAAAAATATAAGACTTTATAGTTGTCACACCTAAACCAGTTTTGATATGATGTAATTAGAATTAATCTATGAGTGTTGTTGGGTAATGATAAATATTTCATCCAATAGTTCTGTAAGGAATGTAAGTAGGTGCTATTTGGAAGCAGTTTGAGGATAAATTTGTTGGCCACCCATATTCATAGTTGAATGGATGGTTCTTTTTGCTGCAATGATCTTCCATTCTATTGTTGCACTTCACCATTCATCAAATGGCTCCCAATATTATTGGGCAAGCCATGATTTATGTCCATTGACATGGTCAATTGCTTTGATTGGGTTTCAAGTGTTTAAAGACAAACTCTTCCTCACAATGGTCTTTTAGGCATTGTGTTGTTTTGGAAGACTTTATTTCCTTGAACCCTTCCAAGAGGTTGGAATTTAGAGCTTGCCTACCATATTCATAGATTTCATTTGGATGGTGGATTTCTAAAGTGTTGCTATAAAACACAATCAAGTGCTAATAACTTCAAGTTAGATGATCTTGTTGCACCACCCACAACAACTTTCGATTCATTTTTTAAGTGTGGGAAACTTGTTTAGCTAATCCAATTGAACATCTCTTGCTATATATATGCCCATGATGATGCACCACTTGCAATATGTATCTTTATTCCCTAGTTGATTTGAGTTTTTTTGGGTGTTTTTTTTTGGGGGGGTGAATTGCTAGCCTCCATTTGCTTGACCATTTCCTTTAGCTCTTGAGCACTTGATTTCATGCTTCTAGATTTAAAAATCTAGATTAGTGTTATTCTATATCATTGTTAGCACCATTTCTCCAATAGTAGGAGACATTTTGTGGGCTCTTATTGCAAAATGATTGAGCTATTTTGGAATGCTAGATCATATTGTGATACATTTATCAATTCCACAAGTTTTGCTCTAAATTGATAGCATTTAATAAGTCCCCCAATTGATCTTCTTTCACAATTTTCAACTTATTTTGAATATTAATTGGATAAGTACGGTCTATTTTAGTAAGGTTTGTTTTTCTATGGTGACTTTTCACCACTTGGTGACCAAAGAAAAAGGGTTGTGAACTATCCAAAGTTGCCATGCCTTTTTTGGCAAAAAATTGAACTTGCCATATTTAGAGCACATGTTCTTGTATGTTGTTGGTATATATTGTTGTAAATCACTTCTTTGGATGGCGCAAACAATTGTGAAATGTGAAGTACCAAAACATTGCAAGCAATGGGGTTGGAAGTCCCATGGCTAGAGCAACTTCAATGATAGTATTTGAAGTGGTATCAATATTGATTGTATCCAAATTTAGTGTTTAGTTTGTCCCTTTCTAACCCATATATAGTAAATATCAAACATTCTAAATGCCACATGTGAACCAATCATTGTAATTGGCCAAACAATAGCAATCCACCAATTAGAATCCATCTTGGGACACAAGCAAAAGGAGGAGTGGGAGTTTCAATGTGTGGCCCTAAAAGTGATATTTGTGAAAATTACATCATTAATGTGGTGTAGTCAAATTGTAACCAAGTAAAAAAGAACCATGTATATATATATAAACAAGGATGGAAATCCATCCACAAAAAGTACAAGGCATGTTGAAGCAAATGTAAACACATGAAAGGAAAACCAAAACAATAAAAAAAATAGTAATGAAGTAGAAGACCTAATGTTAAAAAGGAATCCTTTTGCCACAAATCAACTAGTGATGGAGGTGCATTAGTTGGTATGTGTGGAAAAGATGAAGAACTATGACTAAGCATGGCAGCTCGCTAAAGAATTGCAATGGCTTGCACACATTAGAAGGCTATTGACATTCGTTGCTTATAATAAAATATAAACATCAAAGGTACCAAGGAGGTTTGTTGATGGCAAGTTATATTGGCATATACACAAGAAATAAAAAAGGAGTCAAAATGAAAATGGGACAACCATAGGTCTCAGTGGAAAGGGGAATGAAATCATTTCCTGGCATTCACTTTATGTAGAATCGTGCATTGTTTTGAGTAGCAATTATTGTTGCATGTGTTGTTGTCGTTGAAACATGATGTACCAAATTTGTATAAGTTGGATCAACAATGGCAACATCCACCAAGGTTTTTAAATCGTTTCTAATGATCACAATATCCACTCATCTCTGTATATGGTAGGGGAAAAGGTCGGAAACCTTTTTTTGTATGCAAGATCCACTCTCCAATGCAATAGTTGCAATGATATTTCAAAACGTATCATGGGTTATAGTGCATGTGGGTTCACACTCCACATGGGCAATGTAGCAAATGGATACCTTAATCATCAATGGTATGACCACATTGACATCATGAAAATGTACAACTATAGGATGTGGTATACTGAGATGAATATGTAAAGTTATAAAGAAATGGGTTGACAACAAACAAAATGAAAGGGTGTTAAGATGAGCTAATAACCAAACGCATATTGCTAGATTTGCACATGAGCGAAGACATGTTCACACAACATCTGAAGGAATGTCTACTAAAAACAAAGTAAATTCCTACTTGTGTAGTTGGTCTATCAAAGGAGATTGCATTTGAAGATGGGATTGCATCACCAAACTTTTGAAAAGCAAGAAATGTGATTGAACAACCTTAAGTAACATCACATTGGTATCCCGTAATGCTACCTAGAAGGGATAAATACTAGTCTCTACATGTGCCACCACATCAAGAATAATAGGGTGATCATCCTACTGGAAACGAAATATTAATGCAAAAACGATTATAGCCCAACATCCTAAGAAGGCGGGGGCATCACATCAGACTGTTGAAAGAAGGCTTAACACCCTTGAAAAAATAGGAAAATGATTTGACAATGAACCAAATGGCCCATTGTGGTGCCAAAAGATTTTGAATTTAATAGTTTCTCCAACATAATTATGGTACTAGCATCAAACTTGGTGTCATGTTGTAAGATGCCTAGTGATGGAAATACAATACACTATAGGTAGCCCAATTGTTGAGCATAACAAAGTGAAAGCATCACAATAGTTGCCTAAAGACCTATAAACATAGAAAGGCTAATGACCACTGTTCTGTCGGATTCATTTCTACTCTTTTTCCTTTTCTATAGTTTTTTGACCAATTTTTTTGTTTTTGATTCCATGCCCAAGCTTTTGGTCATGCATGTCAACACACAAAATTGTCCATCTAATTCTTTGTTTGCACACCATTTTTTCATGAAACGTTAGTTCGCATTTTGTAAACCCTCCTATTGATGTTACAATCGCATGGCAAAAACATCCACAATGTTCAAAAATATCTCTTAAAGTTTTTGGAGGAAAAGAGAAGGGTCGAGGTGCAATAATAATTAGGTTTTGGAAAAATCTTGTGAGGTTTGATTGGCATGGAATTTGATGTTTGTTGAAGCATGTTTTTTTTTGTCATGTATGATGTCTCCTTGTCTAACTTGTTCACTTAGGGCGTGCAAGGTAACGAATGCAAAGCTAGAATCCAATATCTAAAAATTGTCATCATTTTAGGGCCTGACAATTTCGATGCTTGAAGTTGATGGGCCTTGAATTGAAAAATAAAAACAAGATCAAACAAAAAAAGTAAATTTGAATTTGCAATAGTAGCAACCATTTGAGGAAGTGGTGAAAGAATTGAAGTTGAGTTCCCCCATAACAGATTTTAAAGTTGTTTTTTTCAAATCCCCTAATTGTGCAGTTTCTTTTGTTGTGTTTTAGAAATTTTTACATGATTATAACATGGCAACCCTTATTAACCTCATTCAAACTAGGTAAGTATGTAGGTAGGTTAAGAACCATTATAGTTGAAGCTTTAAGGCTTCATTAATTAATGTGTATAAGCATGGTAAATCTTGCAATTTCATCGGCATCAAAACACCAATGAGTATCATAGTAGGATTTTGATATCATGATGACTTGTATGGACCATCATGAGACATCTCTACCCCTTCACCCAATGATTCCCATTGCATCTACTTTGCTTCATCCAATCTCTTCAATTGCATTTATCTTGTCTTCACATTTCACACCTTGTCTACCTCCTTAATCATAGGCTATCCCTCAATCATTTATACTTCCATTAAGGGCATATCCATCCCATAAGTAATGTCCGCATGTTCCTTTTCTTGGTTGTGGTCGTTTATATGTAACAAGGGTATGTTTAACATGTCACCATGCATCATGCACCACACACAAGCAATTATCAACTTTCACGGTGCTAATGCTTTCAACATTATTGTTTCTTCATCCTTCAACGTGGACATTGATTGTATCATTAAATATCATTAATGTTTTCCATCTTGGTTTACCACAGCCCTACTCATACCATCATATTCCATATGTTTTTTGTGTTGAAGTTTAATGTGCTTTGTGCATCCCTTTAGCTTAATTGGCTATTGATCCATTCAACATAACAACTTGGCATGCATTTTTGCTTTTCCATTCTTGGTGTTTATCATTTTCACCACAAGGTGATGAGAAAGGCCATCAAGAGACTTGTAAACCTATTTTTTCTTGTAGGTTTTCTTGGTTTACAATTAGAGCACATGCATTGGCTTCTTAGAGATTTTAAAAGATGGCACGGGATCTTATTCCACCTCCATCAACACAATTGCATCGCGCATGGGCATTTGCTCATATAGGGGGAGTATATTTGAGCAATGCATGCATTAGCCCCAAACATTCATGTCCCCATCAATTGAGACCATTGTAGCCCTTCGCCATCTTCATCCATTGGCTGAGGTTGACCTCCCTTTTTTGTCGATGATTTTCATCCATAAACAAATCTTGTTTTGGATTAAAAAAACATTTATTTTTGCTTTGACACAGTCACCATGTCTTTCATTCGGTAGTCGTTTAGGTATGGTGTATGAACTTTTGTGAGATTGTTTTGTCCTTGATGACTCTGTTAATGGCTTTGATTTTTTTTTTGAAATATGTAGGCACATTGTTCATGGTCATGTTCCTCCATCAATATCATGCTTGTTTATTGCATCGTCATTATTGGTTTTGGAAAAAGAAATTGGACATGTTTGACCCATTGCGACTAGAAAAATGATTTATCGATTGGTTATTCACACATTGGCTATTTAGTTCAAGGATACATTTTAGTTCACACCAATTTGGGGTGACAATGTTAGGCAGATGCGAGATAGTGGTTCATGGGGTTAGAGCTATATTAAATCTGCATTTAGTGTGGGTGGTATTATAGGTGAATGTTTGGAACAAGTTTAATTTAATATCTTGAATAATCATTTTTCAAGAGTTGCAATCTTGTACCAAGATTGTTGAGTTACAATTGTTTTGAACAATGTTTAGTGTAATGGGTTTGGTCAAACCTAGTTATAATTGTAGACCACAGTAACTAATTCTAAACCCCACCCCCCCCTTAAACCTAATAGCACACAAGCCCATAGAATCTTGTATGAATAAACAAGTCACAGACACAAGAGCAAGGCATACAAACATGGCAAAACTAAATCATAGTTGAAGTCCAACTCCAAGAGTAAGCTACTAAAGTTTGATGAAGTATGAGTTTATTGGATTTGTAAAGTACATATTGAAGCTTGGTGAACGTGATTTCGATTCTTTGGTTTGGTATATAGGCATGTGCGTTCTATCGACATTGGTAGCAAGGAACCTATTAACCTCAGGGCTGGGTTCCTGAAATAACAGGTCCCCAGGCCGTAGGTCAAGGACTTGTTATTCCAAGAATGCTTTGGCACAAGGGCATATCGCATGGTGAAAAAATAACGTATTTTGGTCAAATTTTAAAAACTTTTCTCCCATGATACCTCTTGGGTACCCCCAAGATACCCACAGGATACCCATCAAATATCATGGGAAAAGAAAAACAACGTGAGGCATTTTGAAAAATGAAACACCCACTCCTTGGGATCTTACTTCTTGTAACTGTTCTTCCAACTACACTAAGAACTTCTTTGGAGGTTTTTAGGGTTATTGACCTGCCTCATACCACCCAAAAAATAGTTAGTCTTAGACCCGATACCAGGCTGATACAAAGGTCTTTTAAAAGTACCCAATACCAAGACCATGCTGGTATGAAAATTTGGAAAAATGTACTCAATACCACAAATAAACTCACATGTTCAAAAGTTGATATGAGACCAACACAGATGGTTACCAATAAACAATGCACATATAGGATAAGGGTCTTCTTAGTGTCATTTAAAACTAAAATTGGGAACAAATGGGAATACCCATTGCAAGGAAAAAAGAGTACAACCACCCAGCTCCTTATTGTTTTTTTCGTCTTTTCAAACCAACACATTGTAGATTGATTAGTCCTTCGAGTTGTTTTTACTATAGCCCTCACCCAAGTAAGAGTTCACCTTAATGACATTTTCATAATTTCTCAAAGATTCTGAATTATTTTTTGATAATTAATTCTTGTTGAATTTGCTAGCACAATATGATGTAAGTTTTGGTACAACATAGTTTGGAGTTTGAAACATATAAAATTTTTATTAAGTAGCTCATCATCACATATGGTTCTGCTCATTAAGCAAGTTCAAACTTCAAACCATCAAGAGGCAAAATAGGAAATGCTCTATGTGGGACCAAATGAAAACTACAGCATTCCAGATGGGCCAGAGAGAACCAGCACCCACAAGTGCATCATCATCCAATGGATGCCCCTGAGGACTCAGTTTGTGGATGAACCTCAACTGAGTTTATATCTAGTTTCACCTCCATTCTCTAAGAAGAAGTAGGTCCTAATTATGCAATTACAAAAATAGGTGACTTATCTACTAAGTAATAATAAATAGATGGTTTATAGTTCACACACAGGTAAGCGTTGTTTTTACTAACCTCCCTATGAATAGTTACTACCTTGTCAGTAAGTAAGTAAGTAGGTAGGTAGTAAAAAAAGGCAACAAATGAGCTGAGCTAACCACCATGGTTAGCGAGGAAACTGAAATCCAACGGAAAACTGTTTCCTGACTGACAACTTACCATCCATCCTTCACCGTGCGCTGGTGGGTGCTGGTTCACTGCGGCCGATCCGTGTGATGTTCTCCCATTGGTGCGCGTAACCCAACAGTAGAAAATAGGTACCTAGTGCCTACTACCTACGCTATTAGGGTTTGCGCGCGCGGAAGTCGCACTCGAGGAGTTTCGTACCCTACCCTTTCTGCTTCCCGACACCTAGGTCCGAATTCCCTTCAAATAGTCTTCGTTCTCACGGAATCCCTGTCTCCATAGTCTTCAAGATTTTTCGAGAAGCCATTGCTCTAAATTTTCTGTTAGTTCTTGTATATTTTTTCGTTTCCGTGTTTGTTGTGCAAGCATGTCTGGGAGAGGGAAGAGTTCTGGGAAGAAGGCCGTGTCCAGGTCGCACAAGGCCGGCCTGCAGTTCCCTGTGGGCAGAATTGCGCGGTTTCTCAAGGCGGGGAAGTATTCCACTCGAGTTGGAGCTGGAGCGCCTGTTTATCTGGCGGCAGTGCTTGAGTATCTGGCCGCTGAGGTATGGATGTTTGCTTCTGTTGTTGTTTCCAGTTCTTGCTCCTGCTTTAGAATGACATGAAATTTGGTGGCATCCTTGCTAGAGTTTGCAGAATTGGCTGTGACTATCTTTTCTCCTTTATGGGTAGGGTTCCTGTTCCGGGTCTTCCAGATATTCCTGTTCGGGCTATCTGGAATTTGAAGTTTGTTTCCCATTTTCCAAACAGGTGTTGGAGCTGGCTGGAAATGCTTCCCGAGACAACAAGAAAACCAGGATTGTGCCTCGTCATATTCAGCTGGCTGTGAGGAACGATGAGGAGCTGAGCAGGTTGCTTGGACAGGTTACCATTGCGAATGGAGGTGTACTTCCTAATATTCATTCCATCTTGCTTCCAAAGAAGTCGGCTGGTACAGGCAAGGCTGGAAAAGGTGCAGATGAAGAGTAAAGCCTGGCTCTGCATGCACATATGTTTGTTAAAAAATGGTGTTTCATTAACACCACCAATTCTTGGAAGTAATCTATCTCCTGATTTTTTAACTGGTTAGAGGAAGATGGTTAGATTTCTGGCAATTCTAAACAGCAATCTGTTTTGTAATTTATTTACTGGTTTTCTATTGGATGTGCAGTATATTTGAGCCCTTTCTGAGTTGGGTTCATTCTGACATTTCCAAGTACTGTACTAACATGTTTGGTTTGGGTACTATCCATGTAGTTCTTTTACTGCATGATTTGTACCCAAAGCTTGGGGTTCATCATATGGTTGGTTTTTCATTTAGTGTGGTTCCTTAGAGTGTATAAGCTTTGTGGACTTGGATATTTAAGTGCAATTGTATTGATAGTTTGTGATTAAAATATAATATCATTACATGGAATCTCTTTTTGTCCTGTTTTGCTTTGTGGTTTGTACTGAAAGCCTAAGATTCACTTTCAATCTTCCTCTTACATTTGCACCATGGTTCAATTTCACTTCAGGAGCCAAAGATTTAAAAAGTAGTTCTTTTCTAACTTCCATTCCTTCTCAAAGTGTTGTATTACAACAATATTTTGACAATATTGTATAATAGCAATCTAATGCAGAGAAAAATAAGCATTCATTGTCCATTGGCTGCACCTTCATGGAGAATGTGCATCCAGTGTATACCCACATAGCACTCCAGATCTCAGTCACACATTGGGTCCAGTGTTTCTTGTCTGATGAAGTTTGGCACTCTGCCAAAGCTGTATAATTCTTTTATCATACTTACTAGTGTGGCCTGTGCTGTTGGCCCAAATGTATGCTCTTTCTATCAATAAAAGTAGAGTGAGTATGAAATAAAAGAAAATGAGAAAGAAGACTGTTGAAAACTTTCGGCGGGGTAAATTTGAATTTCCAGCAAGTTGTTTGCAAGAATCGCTCATTACAAAGAGCAAGAGTGAAATCTTGTAAGTACACAAGAAAAAACATTTCGAAAAAAAAGGCCCCACCGAGATTCGAACTCGGGCTCTTGGATTCAAAGTCCAATGTCGTAACCACTAGACTATGGGGCCCGATCTGCCAAAGGTGAGTCCAAAACTATTTTTGATCAGAGAAAGAAGACCAGGCACTGAACTTAATTAAGTTTCTGCACTCCAGCATCAACACATTTCTTTTGAAAAAATAATTAATTTTCAAGATTCCATGCCTCAAGAGAATATCCCAAAATATTTCCTAGTTTTCCTTTTTTCAAATCTGTTCTTTGAATTTTTTTTTATTTTTTTTTGGGTGAAATGTTCTGTCAAGGTACTACTTCAGTGTTGGGTAAACATTATGACATAAGGAGTCTGTAGACTCCTCATGGAGTCATGGACTATGATGACTCCATGAGGAGTCTATGGACCCCTTATGAGTTCCACTGGACTAGTAATCACAAAAGAACATCTGACATAAAATCAACATTAAGGTCTGGGACCCAGACCTTATGTTATGGAATCAGCCCACCCAACCCATTACTTGCCCTAAGGAGCTCACCTGGCGCATTACTGACCAAAATGGGCAGGGCTTGACCACTTCATAGTACACCAGGTTCTGGGGTGACATATTATGTTTCTTTTTTTAACCACATTCTGTGACATAATCTTTTGGTGATGATCATGCACCCAGCAGTGACCAAATTGTGTTTGTTGAACATGATTTTTTGTTTTAAAATTGTTGATTCCATCACCCCAGATCTTAATGTGCTGGAATGGCCTTACACTTGCCGATTATGTTGGGTGGGTCACCTAGATTGCCCAAATGGGCTAATCTGGCACCTTACCCAACAGAATGGTCAGGGTCGACATTATGTTGGCTGCATTGCCTAGCTTGCCATAACAGGCTCGTCTGGCACCTTACTCAACAGAATGGCCAGGGCTTCTCGATTCCATAATAAATTTCCCTCAGACCAAATAGTAGTACATCTGTGGCGAAAGAGAACAGACACCACACCATCAACTGTGGAAGCAGCCCACATTGGCTCAGGAACAAGTCAAAAAAGATGATGTTGATTCTTTTACTTGTGTTGAATTTGTTCATCTGCAAAGCTACATTACATACTCTTATCAATATCAGATCATTCCAACTTATGTCTCATATCAAAAAAAGTTCACAACAATTTTCATGCAATTGAGCAGGAAATGTCCAGAAAACTGGATCAAAGAAGATGAAAGGTAGCTTACACAGTTAGGCGGCAACATACGGGATGCTCTTCACTGTTCCAGGATCTATGAAGCTCCTACTTTGCAGAGAAAAAGGACAACCAGAAGGCATCAAAAAGTGACAAAATCTGTAGCCCAAAACCTCTGAAAGACTGATAAAAAGCAAGGGTATGGTAAGTTGATTTTGCTACTACTCCAAATCAACACTCAGTTTGAAGAGTAAACTTCATGCCGAACAAGAAATGCCTCAGAGCTTGACACATGATGTTTCTCTGCTGCGTTCTCTGCTTGGAAGAGTGGTGAAGAATTGGTGGAGCAAAGTGATGATCCTGAGGTTTATGGTGGGACATCCCTTCATGCTGACAAACACATGCCAATCAATTTGACAGCAGTGCCAGAGTGCAAATCTTGGATTGTTTCGTCATCCCAGAACAACAGCTCACAGCATATCCCATACTGCCTTGGATATCTGAAATGGTGACATCTCTGCTGGGTCGAGTGAAATCTTGGAAATGTCATCCTTAACCAAAAGATCTTTTACCTTGTCAAGGAAATTTGACCCAGATGAAATTTACTTCAAAATCCATCTGATTACACCAGTGCCCACTTTCTTTGTGATTCATTGGTCTTTCATCATTGCAGAAAATAAAACAAATAAAATCTCCAACAAGGCAATCATAGCTTACCTATCTGTCTTGCCATGGACAGGCAACAGTATGCAGTGCAAAAGGATACGGCCAACAAACTTCTGTTTCTCTGACAGGTCAGGGATGATGTTTGTGATGGTTGAGAATAATGACAGCTCATTCCTGCAGCAGTTGTACCCAAGCATGAAATTAGAATTCAGACACATCTTTTCTCAATGCACTGCTATGCCCCAAGGAAAATACCCATTTCAAGCAATGCACATACAAACAATTAACAAAACTACAGCAACCATAGCACCAACACCTTTGAAAGCTAATATGTTTCTTGTATCTCCTGAAAGTTGAGCTCCTGATTTGAAGCAAAAAAAACTAGCTACCTTGGTTATCTTCATGCAGCATTTGTTTTATATCATATATTGCAACAACTCCTGAATTGGGAAAAATAGCTACCAACCAGCTCCAGACCCACTACGACCAGCAGAGACAAACCCACTTTTGATGTGACCCACTTTTGCTTTTGTAACCTAAAGAAAGTGGGGGGTTAGGGAAGCACTAAGGAACACACATACTTTAGACGGGTCTCCTCTGTGGTAAGTGCAGCCAATTGGGCCTTGACAGATCGTTCTTGCTCAGACAATGCATCCAAGTCCTCGATAACAGATGTGCATGAACATCACCACCAAACCTAGATTATCAGCAGTATATATATAGTCACCCGAATTTGGATCATTTCCAGCAGCCTTAACAAGAAAGCTTACCCATTCTTGTGACTTTGAGCATTCTCAATGCGATCAGGAAAAGAGGGGTTATTTCAGCCCAAGCTTTGCAAAGAAAAATTGCACATGAGAGAGAGAGAGAAACAAAACTGCAATGAGCAAGGTAGCACAGGACAACAGAGAAAAAAACTTGATCCGATAGGGTTTGGGCACATAAAAATTGTGCACCCAAGGCACGAGAGTGAGAGATTGAGTAGCACCTTCTGCACAAAAGGCATTCTTCTCTCCACAAAACCCTAAGTCCACAAACTGATTTCTTCAAAGAAAACTTGATATACACCTCTCCAGACAACTACAATGTAATCTAGAATATGGATGTGATCTCAATGCTGAGAACACACAGAATGTGAGAGAAGAATGGAGGAGGTACTAATCTGATAGCCAATCGCACTTCATCCTCTTGGCAAAGAAGCTCTGAGAGCATCTGTTGTGTCAATTCCAGTTCCTCACTCTTCCCATTCACCTGTGCAGCAAGCACTTCCTGCCTTTTCTGTTCCTCTTGTTGAAGCAACTCTGCACACGCACACATACACACACACACACAAAATTGAGAGCTGAATGTTAACAATGTGTACTACAACTCTAGATCTTCCATTAGCAGCTGTGATGGATCCCCCTGAACTATCAGATTATTGTTCTTGTTCTTTTGAATCATCAACTGGTTTCCAGATACCAGACCCCTTGCCATGTCTTTCTCTGCCATTGAGTCAATCTTGGGATCAGACAGACAGACAGACACCCAAGAAGTTGTCTCTCCCTTGTAGTTCTAGGAAGAAACAAACCCATATCCTCAGAAACAGATGTCCTCAGGATCTAGTTCTGCGGATCTGGTGATGATCAAAGGGATAGAGCGTCGATGGAGAGAGAGAGATAGAGAGAGAGGGTTTTGTGGGCGTACTGTGGAGAGTAGCGCGAAGATCATTCAAGTAAGCATCGCACCAGGACCTCATGTCATCCACCTTCTGCAACACATTGCTCTCAAAGAAGGCATTTCCCAACGACGTTTTGAGCAGAGGAGGTAGGCCGTGGATTAACTCAATCGCTTCCTTCGCTTCCTTCTCGCTCTCCATCATCCTTTCTTTCTTCCTTTCTTCCTCCCACTACTGTCTGTAGGTCTGTCTCCTGTTCTTCTTCAATATTGCCTTTGTCTGTCTTTCCTTCAAGCAACCAACACGCAGATGGATTCAGCAGCGGCAGTAGCAGCAGCATTTGCTTCAGTAGTATCTCAGGTGTTATTGCCGAAAGCTTCACCTTGGTGGTTTGCATTCCCTCTCTTCTCTCTTCTTCTGTGAACCTTGGAACCCGACAAGAATCGAAAGGGATTAGGGTTTAGGATTAGGGTTTAGGGTTTGTATATTTCTGTCTTTGCTTCAAGCACCCAGCAGGAAGATGGATTCAGCAGAGCAGCGGCAACAGCATCTGCTTCAGTAGTATCTCAGGTGTTATTGCCAAAAGCTTCACCTTGCTGCTTTGCATTCCCTCTCTTCTCTTCTTCTGTGAACCTTGCAACCCGAGAAGAAGCGAAAGGGTTTAGGGGTTAAGGGAGCGCGAGAATTGGTTGGGGAGACCCATCATCAGAGGAAGCTTTCATCACCAGATGCTACTTCATCATGGTAAACATTTTCTGATATGGAGAAAGCAAACACTTCTCGAAACGCAGCATGCACAGCGTCGACAAGCATTTCAAGGTTGTCAGACCTCACCCTAGTGCAGAAGATGAAGAATTTTGCAGCAGCTGCTGCTGCTGCTTCGGAGGATGATGCATTGTGTTGGTGTGGAGTTCAAGAAGCAGGAAATCTATGGACATGTGCAAGCCCTTGAAACTCTGCTGACGGATGAGGTCTTCTATCAAGGCAACAACAGCATGCTCTTGTTGTTGTTGTTGTTGTGTTACTACTCCCATAGGTACTTCTTTATCCTCCAAGGTGATCATCTGAATGGCAATGCACGTTCTCAACAGGAATAAAAAATGGTCAGAAGACACCATCATCCCATGCTTAATCTATTGAACTGTTTTCCTCTGCAGAGGGTTTTGTTGCATCTGTACACATCAAGGAAAAAAACTCAGGTTGGTTTTGCTGTGGTTGATTTGTGCAGGATGTTGGTTTTTCTGGAAAGATTTAGTAGATGCTGAAAGGCACAGCTCCTGCTTTTAGGAGTAGCTGGAAGGATCAGACCCCCTGGAGCCCCTCTTCCTCTCCACGGGTGTGTGGCAGTGTGTTGTGGACGACTGTAACCATGGCCCCCAGCAATTGCAGGTGCCTTCTTCTTCAGGTTCCTGGCATTTTGCTAATTGTCATGTAGGCATGCTCTGAATGCTTGAACCTTTACGATGATATTTGGGTTCTCTCTATACAAAAGAAGGCCAGGGTTGCTGCACAAGATTGTTCAAGACATCTTGAACTGAGGCACCGCATCGGAGGAGTGCCATCTCCTCATTAAGTTGATTTTTGCAGCCCTATGTGCAGTTTCTTGCTCATCTTGTGCAAAAGATGGGCAGGGTGCATGTCTGATCTCCACTTGGTTGGTGGATGATAATGTGGGTAGAATATGGTGAGTGCCAAATGGAGTTTGCTTATTGCTGGCTGCTGTGTCTCCTGAGGAGATCATCCATTGCTTGTTGCACAACTTTGAGGATCAGAGAGTTGTAGGCAGTAGTAATGCAGGGGACAACAGGTTTGTCTGCACACCTAATGGATGTTCCAAGTGCCACATCAATTAGTGTTCAGATCTGTCTTCCTTTATTGAGCAGCAAAAGTACTTAAAGAAGTCTTGATTTGAGCCAATAGGTGGTGCAGGTTTGTGACACTGCTGTATATGCGCTATTCTAATCCTGTTGCTGCAAAACTTGCTGTTGCTGACAAAAGAGTTTGGGACTGTAACGCTTTCAATAGAATTTGAATATTGCTGCCATTCTCTCCTTCCCTTTGGATAATGCACAATGTTTGACTCATAGACTCAATGAGTTGAAAATACTAATCTTTGCCTTACATACATTCCAGTGCATAGTGGACCAGACAGTGCACAAGAGGGCAACAAGGATAAGGCTTCAAGTGATTTTCCCACCCTCTTTTATTGTATATGGTAGGAGGTGGGTCTTTTCAATAGCTGTAATTGTCACTCATTAGAGATTCCACCCTTCACTCTAAACCTCTTAGGTTCAACTGCTCTCTCAAATGCATGTGACTGGGCACATAGAACATTGTGAAATATAGCAAATAGTCTACAAACTTCCTAATGATATGGCAGAATCTCTCCCCAGTGCTGATTACATCAGATAATGGCCATTGGTTAGACAGACCTTGTCGCTACTTGCCACTCAGCCATGTCCTCCCAATTGCCATTTTTTGGTATTTTCACATGGTTGTGATGTGAATTGCTGCTGACAAGAAACCAACACTAGAAATCCAGTCACTGGCATTGTGGTTCACTGCTAGCCCTAGAACTAAGTTGTCCAGCTCCACAATTTGGGATTGTGCCCTCACCCAAGGACTTTATCCAATTTAGGACAAGGTGATAGCCAAGTCTAGCCCTGCATTTTGGGATTGTAGGCAAGCCTACCCCAGCATTTGGGGAATGTTGTGCCCGCACTCATGAGCTCTACCCATCATAAAGCACAAGGCCTCCATTATCATGTAGTAGATCAGGAGTGGGCTTTACCCATAATGAAGCATGAGGTGTACATTATAATGAACTTAAACATATGTAGATTAGGAGTCCCAGGAGGAGGATGGTTGTTACAACACCCCTTCTTAAGAGTGCAAGGGATCTTACACCTATAAGTAGGCAAATTTTCCTCTCACTCTTAAGGAGTAGAGATAAGATTTAAGATCCCTCCTCTTTTCAAGGAAGGATATACATGGACATAGGGTGCCTTCCAAACGCACCAGAAAATTTCTCTGAGTGCTGTATGCTTGAATAAGCTTTAGAAAATGAATTACTTTGTGACACAAGGTCTAAACTTCATTATTATAGTACCATGGTCACTCCAACACATGTTTGTCGAATAATCAATTAATTTTGAGACTTCCATTTTGACAAATGATATATTCCTCCGTATTCCATCACATTCTTTATTTTCCTTCAGACAAAATTTAAACACTTCTGAAAGTAATTGTTTTCTTGGGGGAAATTTCAACATTTCTGAAAAAAAAGCCCAGGTACTATGATAGTCACAAGTTGAAAAATGTCATTTGTGCAAGTGAAGTGCAAGATTTGTAAAGCAATATGCTTGTGGTATATGCCATGTGATGATACCTTGATGCATCAGGCATATCTGACCCACTAATAATAACAACAATAACAACAGCTGCTGACAAGCAAATCTGGGGGGCGTGCAAGTAGTACGTACTTGCAGTTTTTATGCTCTTTTTGTTGCTACCATGTCTCTTCTTCTCCCAGGTTTTGGAGTGATCTGCAGAAGCAGGAGCATCAGCATCAGCTCTTGATGGGTGATTGGTTATGTAAGCCCACAAAATCCTTGATCCCCAAGGCATGATGCTGTTTGGCTTTCTTTTGCCTGGAAAGAAAAAGCAAAGGGGGGAGCAAATAATTGCTGGTGGGGTTGGACTTGAGTACTTACTACAAACAAACTTATGTACACCATGAGGCCATCCAAATACACAATTCCTCCTCTTCCAATTTGAATTGCCTACTTTCTTGATGGATATACTCTTTTTCGATACCCAAACTTTTTGGTGTTCCTGGCTGCGTGGTTGTGATGCTGGGTTCCTTCACGTGGGTAGTCACAATTTTCCAGGCAAGTACATGGGGGCAAGAACTGGAAGTTGTGCCGCACAAGCTCTGATACTTTGTCAAATTGCAAAGGTGTCGTGGAATGTTTGTTTGTAGCATAATAGTAGATACTACAACAATGGCATAAAGGGATATCCTTTGAAGGATTTTTCATTAGCTTTCTGAGTCACAGGCATGTTGCAAAAGTTTAGCTTCATTGATGAAGTCATCACTCTCCATACTAGACGATGATTCATGGTATGGCTTATTGAAAATCCTGGTTTTTCTCACTCAAGATTGCGGGCCAAGTTTCAAAACCCTTTTTGTGGGCTGATTTTCACTCTCACTCAACTAGTTTCATTTCACACATTCACACTTAGCTTCTTCCTTTTGGTGCTCTTTTCCTTTGGATTTTTTTTTTTTTTTTTTTTTTTTTTTTCTTTTTAAGGGTTTTTTTTTTTCCGGTTAAAAATTCTTTTTCACAAATAATTTTATTTTTTTTTTTTTTTTTTTTTTGTTTTTTTTTTTTTTTTTTGGTATGTATTTCCTTGTAGAGGCTTGTTTTACTCAGGTTAAACATTCCATTTCACACATAGATTCACTTGCTTTGCTCTTTGTTTCATGCATTGTTATACCCTTAAAATGAGTTCAAGGTACACAGCATTCCAAATGCATCCACGTCTTATGGCATTAATATTGTACATGTTTTCTAGTTTTTGTCCTTCAACTGGGTTCAAGCTATAATCTTCCAAAAAAACACCCAAAATCTTAAGGCCTTAACAACCCTACACAATTTTCTAGTTTTCGTGAATTTTCTTCCTTCATTTGATGTTGGCCTATCCTTCAATTGAGTTCAAGATGTTTCATGTTCCAAAAAAAACTCCCACATCAAAACTTCAAGGCTTCAATCTTACACATTGTTCTTCTAGATTTGGCTGAATTTTCTTGCTTCCTTTTGATGCCTAAATGTACATTCCCTTTTTTTTTTCCTCAATGTCCACTCCTTATTTTTTTGGGAGAATACAAAACCCACCCATGGGTTTTAAAATTTTAGCTTTCATATTTGTTAAATTTGTTACCACATTTGCAAATAATATCCCCATGTCTTTTGGTTTCCCATCAAAGTTCTTTGAAAAATGTGCTTCTTTATTTAGTCCTATTCACCAATAGACTACCTTACACAAATGTATTTTTGGGAGAAAAAAAACCAAAAGAAGGAAAAAAAAAGAAAAAGAAAAAAACCGTACTCTTCAATATAATAGCTGGAAATTATACTGGGACAAATAATAATAAGAGTTATGATAAACACAACCACGGTCATTCTACATTATAAATATTATATTTAACTTAATGCATTCATATGCTTGAGTCTCTACACTATCCCAAAACAACATGAGCCCCCCTCCCCCACAAGGCTACCTACATGTGTCCCATAGGGAAAAAACACAAAAGAGCATTCAATGTAAATTTTGAGGGAAAAAATTTAACACAAACTTCAACCACTACTATGTAGGTGACTATGGAATACCAAATGCCCGGGTGTTTTGCCAAGCTCACTTTGTGTGTTTGCCAAATCCACATTGCCAAATTGCCAGGTCTAACATTCCCAAGTTGCCAACTCCACATTGCTATTTTGCCAAATTACCAAGTCCATTTGCCCAAATGAGCTTCAAGCTGTTCACAAATTTTTAAGTTTTTGTGCTGTCCAAGGCCTGAATGTTTTTTTTTCAAGTCTGCCCACACTTTTGCCCAAGAAAAGCAGATTGCCCACCCTCGCCCCCTATTTTTTCCCTGTGTTGCTTAGGCCTTGCCTGCCCCCCTTTCCCCTTCCTTCTTTCTCTCTTTCATTTTTTAAAAAAAAAACTTGATGGGTATTTGAAGCTTGAGAGGAGCACATTCAAAATTCAAACCACTCACTAAATTATTTTGGAACATATTGAGTGCAAATTGAAAGGTTTTGACTTCAAATATCTTTTTTTCTTTAAATCCATTTTTGTGAATGAGGTGAATTTGAATCCACCCCAATGGGATGGAAGTCCATCCATGAAAATTCATGAAATCCATCCATGACATACAATCTATAACATTATTCATCCATGATGTTTGGATTATTCACAATTTCATTTTTTGCATTAAAAACCATCCATATTCCATGGATGAACCCACATAAAATATCATTTGTGGATTTTCAATGGGGGGGGATGGATGAAAGTTCATCCATTAATTTAGGGTTTCTTCTAGAAGGGACATCCCTTGGCTATGTACATCCTAGGGACTACTAAAGGTGAAAAGTAATTTGTTGTTATTGTAACAATAGATAATAAATAATTATATTAAACAAGGTTGACTTGTTACCTTTTCCCATATTGATTAAGAAAAATTGACTAAAATAATAGTAGGGGAAAGAGGTTAGGAATAATTAGTGGATTTGCACTAAAATAGTTGCCACTAATCATGATAGTGGTTAGCTACTTAGAGGTGGTGGGGTAATTGGGATAAGGTGATGATGTTTGGGTATAGGATTAGGTTTTTTTTGGTGTGCATGTGAGATGCAAAAACTTGGTAATGTGGTGTGTGTTGGTATGGTAATGTGATTGAAGTACCAATAATGGACCTTTGATGTATTGGTGTGTTGTTATTTCTAGAATACGAGGTTTATGAAGGTGATTTATCAATGAACAAATGTGAGCAAAACACCATTATAATTTTGATTTCAAGTTGTTGATTGATTCTTATTATATTATTACAATGATGTAAGTGGCAGTTTTGTTTCTTTGAGTTTTTTTTGTTGATGTTTATTTTTAGTTGTCAAAATGATCACCACTATACCATTGTTGTCCAAGTTTTTATATGCATGTGTAGTTGCTTGCCAAATCATTAATTTTTGTTGTCTTACTTTAGTCACCACTATAGCATTACTATTGCGGCAATCCTACCATAATCAAAGTCCAAATGTGTTGTAACAAAATCATTTTCGCCTTCATTTTATAATTTTTTTTTAATAAAATGTAAATTTCCTAGTAGAACTATTACTATGATTTTTGCTTTACTAAACCCTAGAAAAATAACTTTTTCTCATTTGGCCACCATCCCAAAAATTATTATCCAAGTTTTTAGGATTTTGAGGTTTTTTGTTGAAAAATATTGGATCTATTTAGTAGTGTGTTTGTCATTGGGATTGTTTCAACAAATGGAACCTAATGGATAGTTATAATAAGGTAAACTTCATTATGTAAACTATTAGACAAACAAATGTAGCACTAAATCTAATCATAAGGGAGAAGATTGGAGTCACAAGTAAGGGGTGCAAGGGATTATTAAAGTTTAGATCGGCAAAAAGGTGGTCACAGATGTTTCATTGGATGGTGGATTTAAAGTGAACATCATTACCAAAGATCTCAAGAAAAGGTTGAGACTACCACAACCAAAGCATGCACAATACATTTTACACTTGGTTTACCATACCATGACCAAGCTTGTAGGGCTAATAAAAAACTTGAGAATCTTCATTCATTCCATACATTATGTCCTTCACAATACTACAAAACAACCTATTCAACTATAGTTCTTCCACGCTATTAAATAGACCATGGTTGAGGGTTGCAAAAGTATCACATGACTAGGGCACTTACCTTATCACCATTGAAGGGAATGACATTGTACATACCATCTTAGTTATTAAGTGACTAAATCAAGTGGCCTAAGTTATTATTATGTTGTGACCTATTGGAAGTGTTACAAATGAAAAAAAAAACCACAATACTCGCATCAAAACCTTAATTGTTTTTGGTTGGGACCATTTCCCTACCCTAGTGGATTTCTTATAACTATAGTCCCCCAACATTTTTTTACCAACATATTCAAAGGAACATATAGATAGATGAAACTAGGTGACCAAGGAGAAGGTATAGGGTTTCAAAATTGTTGAATGGAGTTTGTCGCAAGAAGTGTAATTACACAAGCTCAACATGGGAGCAATGGGATAACCACATTATTTAAAAATAAAAATAAAGATTGACCTTATAATAGTTGTTGTAGTTGAATAATTATTGTGAAAATACAAGAGTGTTTTTTACATGGAACTACCATGACCTCAAGGTCATACCTCTTCATATTGCCCAACATCAAATTGAACTAAACATTATCATACCTCCAACACACCAAGTGTAATATAAGATGAACCCTAATTATGCAGCAATATTTGAACAAGTTGTTGCCAATTGGGTTCGTCACATCCATGAATTAAACATATTCATTAAGACAAAATTGATTGTAAGAATAGCGAGGGAGAAAGGTTAGGAGAAATTAATAGATTTGCATTGAAGAAGCCACCACTATCCTATATATTAAAGCAAACGTGGTGTCTGTTTGTCTGTGTGTTCGTCACAGACACCCGCCCACTGGACCTGATGGCGGCCCGCAGCAATAGCCCGTTGATTTGTGGCCCTAGATGGTTGTGTGAGAGGCGAATCCGCGCAACGCCTGGGATTTGGGCGAGAGGCCAAAAATTTACACATGGCCAATTGTATGTGGCCATGTCACGCATTGGGTGCCCTGAGGGGGTGAAACTGCTGGTTACAGATGGGTGGGAGGATGCTCGTGAAGATGCACCTGTCGGTGTGTACACTCGCAATGTTGTTTACACAGAGGTGTTGTAACATGATTATGCAGACAGTAGAGCTTAACAGAGCGTTCGGGGTGGCTAGAGTGACGTAGCCACGGGTTACCTACTAGTTCATAGTAGTGGTTGGCTACTTAGAGGTTGTAGGGTGAATGAGATAGTAGTGGTTGGCTACTTAGAGGTTGTAGGGTGAATGAGATAGTAGTGGTTGGCTACTTAAAGGTTGTAGGGTGAATGAGATGAGATGATGATGTTTGGGTATGGAATGGGGTTTTTTTGCTTTGTATGTGTGTGAGAATTTACTATTGTGGTGTGTGTTGCTATGGTAATGTGAAAAAAAAATTTGATTGAGTTACCAATAATGCACCTTTGATGCACAAATGTGTTGTTATTTTTGGAATACAAGTTATGAAGGTGATTTTTTTTTGGTGAACAAGTGTGAGCACTTCACTATTGTGATTTTGATTTCAAGTTGTTGATTTATTTTTATTACATTATTATAATAGTGCAAATGACAATTTTGTTTCTTGTTTGGTTCTTCAAGTTTTATTGTCAATTTTTAATTTTAGTTGTTAGAGTAGTCACATCTATAACAATTGTATTATTATAATCCAAGTTTTGATATGCATGTGTAGTTGTATTGTTAAATCATTAAGTTTTGTTGTCTTATTTTATGTCATCATTATAGTTGTACAATTACTGTAGTCTTACCATAATAAAAATCTAGAGGTGTAATAGTAAAATCATTCTCACCTCTTTTTTCTTTTTTTAAAAATAATATGTAATTTTCTCAATAGAACTACTATTATGACTTTTGCTCTATTGGGCCTTGGGACACATTTGTGGGGGTGTCCATTGCCATGGCCTTCAACAATGAATCAAGCGTCTCTTTACATACTCCATGGAAAAGGAAAAATAGAGATTGTGCTAGAGAGGTTTTGCATATGTTGAACAAGTGTGGCAATTTGAATTCACATGTGAAGTCTATGTTTGATGGATGAAATATAATTATAGATCATATTTCTTGAATGAACTTTATTTCATGCTAAGATTTTGTGAATTTTTCATGAATTGATTTCCATTCCATCATGACGGCTTAAATTTCACATCACTCACAAAAATGGATGGAAAAAAAATATAAAATAAAAATAAAAATTTGAAGTCAAAACCTTTCAATTTGCTCTCAATATGTTCAAAATGTAATTCAAGGGGTAGTTTGGATTTTGAAAAGCCTTCCTTTCAAGCTTCAAAGACACCCATCAAGTGAAAAACAATGAAGAGAGAGAAGGGAAAATGGGAGGAGCCTAAGGCAACCTGTGGAAGAAACAAAAAAAAAAGGGGGGGGGAGGGGGCAGTCTGTTTTTCTGGGGCAAAAGTGTGGGCAGATCAGAAAAAAAAAACATTCAGGCCTTGTACAACCCAGAAAATTTTGAAAACTATGGGCAGCAATGATGAGTCGCTTGTTTAAAATAATTTGTGAAATTGACTAATAATAAATCATATTATAAACTAGAGTTATTTAACCTACTGATTTAATGCAAGAAAAAGTTGAAATCTCTCAAGAATTGTTTATTTTCTGTTCTTTCAATTTTGTGATGTAGCCAAGGTGGCAATATCCATAAGCTGATTTAGTCAAATACGGCTATTAAGAAAAAAGAAAGAAAAAAGAAATTAAACATCCTTATATAATTCTTCCTACTTGACCATGTAGAGAAATTTGGTGATTTTAGGCCCAAAAAAAAAGGTTTCAAAACATCATAGAATCTGCACCCGAAAAAAAATCAAAAACCAAAAATTTCACAACCATGCGACATTTCTCAGAAGAAAAGAGGGCCGCCCTCAGGACCACTCCAAAACTACCCTAACTCTAGTCAACTTGTTACTGAGCGGTTTTGGGGGGGGGGGGGGAAGGGGCAAGTTTGTGGGTTGGAACGCACGCAGTTGAATCAAAATTTACTTCCGTAATTCTCGCCATTAAATCCGCCGGCCAATTTGAGTTAGCCATAAAAGGAGGGGAAAAGTTTTGGGAAAAAAGAAAAAGCAAAAAAACAGGAAAAAGAAAACCCTAGGAAAAGAAAACTTACCCCGCCCCCAACAAATTGAATCAACCCAGTGGCCAGAACTTGACCTCGCCACGTCATAAGACCCGAGTTCCGGACTGGGTGTGCGTGGCAAGTTTCGAGTGCATGAATTTCCACATTGCTCCAATCTGACCACGCCACATCATCGAATAGAGTGTGTGCATGATGTGCCACCTCATTGCAGCTCGACCACGCCACGTCGCCAATTAGTTAGTGTGCAATACTTTCCACGTCATTCAAGGAAACCCCTCACTCCCGCCGCAGCCCCCCCCCCACCCCCGACCACGACGCCACGCCACGTCGTCAAATAATGGTACTGTTTCCCACGTGTTTGGCGCCGCCGCAACACGAGACGTCCGGTGTTTGACCAGTCAGCAAAGACGAACCATGTGTTGCATGCGGGAATCATCGCAGCCGTTAAAAGAGACAAAGGGGAGTGATCAGGTGCGGAGGCGAGGGTTGGGGAAAGTTTTAACGGTTGAGATGGAGCCGACTTTTTCTCGGGCCACCCGGCGCCTAAATGGAAAGGACGAGGCGAAATCTGGAACAGAGACGTGGGGTGACCCGAAGCACTGGAGCCTTCGCTGAGACGCTGCGCTTCGCCTATTTTTCCTCTTCTCTTTCGCTTTTTTCTCTGTAGCGAATTTCCGCACAGATTTTGTGTTTTTGTGTTATTGTTTTTTTTTTGGTTTTTTGTTTCTCTTGAATTGTCGCAGTGGTTGGACGCCAGAGAGTGAAGATGCGCGTTTAGTAGCTGCTTTTTCCCCGGTTCTGAGAACTTTTTCTCACCAGATATGGTCAAGGTTTTGGAACGGCCATGGTGTGTGTGTGTGTGTGTGTGTGTGTGTGTTTGCGACTGCGGTATGGCCTAGTTCTGTTTTCGTGAATAGGTAGGGTTCGTAGCAGTTGAAGTCTCTTGCTGAGAGAGAGAGAGAGAAACAAGAAGGGAGGAGGAGGAGGAGGAGGAACATGTTTCTGCAATCTTCGTGGACTGTGGAAGCTTACAACGCGCGAGAGAGAGAGAGAGAGAGGAGGTGAGTCGTTTGGAAAAAGCACTTGCAAAGCCGTTGAGCATTTCTTTTCCTCTCTACCGAATTTGTCGACACTACTACCACTACGACGGATTCTCTGTCTGTCTTGCGTTGTGTGTTGTTGTTGTTGCGGGGTTGCACATGAATGTGTCTTGCCATTCTCGTGAAAAAACAAATCTGTCATACTTTCTCTGATGGCGCCTGCTTTGTTGAGAGTAAGCAGATCAGAGAGAGGAGGAGGAGATGATCACGTGACGTCCTTACTACAAGAGCTCTCTTTCATTCGGGAAAGTGTACTAAACCCCAGGCATCACCACAGCCGCCTCGTTGAGCAATTTCAGCGATGGATTGGTTGTTTTAGACCACGCAGCAGAGGAGCAGCAGCAGGGTCCTCCTCCTCCTCCTCTGGTGGTTACCAAAATGTGAGAATTTCCTTCGCAGCAGCAATACAGTGTCCCTCTGTGATGCCCATGGAGAGGAGTAGTAGTATATTGTCCCCTGGCAACAGTGAACCCGCTTTGTTGCTCAAGAACTTCATGGGAAAGATACGAATTCCTTGTCTAGATGACACTGTTTCTTCGGAGGCAGCCACCACTGCTATGAATCACATCTTTGCAGGAACAATGGCCAGGACATTGTCCCAGGTATGATGTTATTACATGTCTTTTGATCTGATGATCTCTTAGAGTTGTGATGTTTGTGGCAACATCTTGTGTCTGTTCTGGTTTTCGGTGCACCAATATATCTGTGTCCCTACCTTGAATTTCTTCTTGGGTTGTCTCCAGAACTGTAATATGGGTTTCTTCCTGAATTTAGTAGTTGTTGCACAATCTGGTAGTGGAAGCTTGAGAATGAATTTTCAACACAAAATTTTGTGTTCAAAAGTTGAAAATTCAAATCTTTTTTTGTCAAGCACAGCAGATTTCTGTAAATATTCTAATTGTGAAGTTGGGAGGAACACAATTCTTGGCTCTAATCCAAGGAAGGTCATGGCAGAGCTGCAGCTCAAAGGAAGATGAGATGGCTCATGTGGACTGGGACCATGCATATGCCACAGATCATTTTTGATCTGAATACCTTTTTGATGAAACTGCTTACATTCCTGAGTTCATCCAGTTAACAAAAAACTCCAAGTGCAATGTACACTGCCACTATCTGGAACCCCTGATATTGTTTTACTTCTGTAATGAAGATTTGTAGTTTGTAGAATATTCTAGGGGTTCCAGTTTTTGACTTCCCTGGTTTAATAACAGGTGGATCCCATCTCTGTTGCAGGTTTGTGGCCATCCTGTGGACACTGTGAAGACGAGAATGCAGATACGAGAGCCAACAAAGAAGCTTCGCAAATGGAAGAAGAAAATTATCTCAAAGCATATTGGAATTGGTCCAGTTGGTGTCGATAATTGGTTCTTCAAGGGGCCTGCAGATCTGTATCGTGGAGTGACAGGGGCTATCCTTGGCACCGTGCCAAATGCACTCTTATATTTTGCTGTATATGAAAGTATGCTTTCTTCAATTCCTAACAACATAAGAGTTTTGGATTTCAAGCTTGAGTCTGCTAGGATTATCATTAGTCAAGTGTCTCCATCTCAATGGTCCAATATTGCATTGACATGGGGAGGGTTAACATCATGATGACCTTTGGTAGATTTTTAGTTATTTTTGGCCAAGCCCAGAACTGTTTGCAGAAGGAGAGAGAATGAGATGACACATAATTTTGATAATTTTGGGAGCTTAATTGTGTCACATTTGTGCTATTCAGTTTCAACATCAAAGCTTGAGAAATATCTGCCAAAGGGAGCTGTTCATGTGGTGTCTGCTTCTATGGGTACCATTGTAGCTTCCATAGTGCGGGTGATGTCTCTAACTTGATTCCTTTTTACACCCAATTACATGATTTGAAATTCCTTCTATATTTTTCTGAGTGGTGCATCTTACTCATTGCTGGAAAGTTGCAATTCTTCTTTTATCCATATTGAGGGCCTGTCCATCTCATTTATCTCTTTTGTTCATTCATGATTTTTAACTGTCCATTCTTGTTGGCCTGTCATAGGTTCCTGCGGATACCCTGAAACACCGTGTCCAAGCTTACATGCATCCAAATGGTAAGTCTATGACCTCTCTGATAAAATTGTGTCAACAGGAACTCTGTGGCATTTCTAGAAAGATTGCTTGTACAAGCTGCTTAATGTGACAGAACCAGAATTATTTTTTTGTGACCAATGCAATCAATGAAACAAGTTGTCCAAGACTTTGGAGAGCTAGTTATTGCTTTGAGTCTGATTGTGGGTGTGTTGGCTGGCAGTGTTTGAAGCCTTCCGGTCAGTGGTGACAGCTGAGGGTATTGGTGGGCTGTACAAAGGGTTTTGGCCAACTCTTCTTCGTGATGTTCCTGAAATAGCCATACAGGTACATACCCTGACTTTTTATGTTGCACATGATGTCCCTTCATACAGAAGCTGATATCTAGATGGGAAATGACTTCCTTTTGCATGTGTGGATGCTTGTTTCCAAGTTGTTTCGTGACTTGGTTGATTGGAAGTTTTGCAAGGGACAACCGGATTTGTCTCCAGGTTTAGGTTGGGCTATATCTGTGTTTGATTTGTCTTTTGAGTTTTTCATTTGTCAACCTCTATGGTCAAGATATGCTTCTATATGTAACTGACAAAGGTGGAAGGGTTTTGGATAATGGTTTGCAGTTTGGTGTGTATGAGAAGTTGAGAGGTGTGGTGCAGGCAAAGCGCAATGTCACCAAGCTTACGTATGTCTCTTACATATTCACTTTGTCTTCAGTCAGCTTGGGCCTTTGTGGGTCAGTGTCCAAATGAGTGTTTATGTGTGTGAGTTGATTACCTACATTGCACAATCTTACTGAAAATGGAGGGCAATGCCCCTTTTCCCTTTCCTAGACCAGGATAAATTGTTGGGAGACTTCTTCCAAGTCAATGAATTCAAAGTTGTATTATTTCAGTGAAGTTAAACCATTAGCATTATCTTGTTTTGCAGGACCCCAGAACATTTGGCACTGGGAGCGTGTGCAGGTGCCATTGCAGCCACAATTACCATGCCAGTATGACACTTTTTTCTCTTAGAGCCTGTCTTAATTTGTGAGCTCTTGGTTGCTGGAATGAATGCAACTAGTCAGCACAGGAACAGCAGAACCCAACAAGGTCTTAGGAGGCATCCACCTACCCCACTTTGAGATGCCATTAAGAGGTCACAATGTACATGAAATTTTAAGCAGAAAATATTGGATTGGCAGATCGCAATAGCCCAATGTGTATTGGTGGGGTGATAAAGAATGTGCATTTTTTTTTGTAACAGCTGGATCTTGTGAAGACACATCAGCAGTGCGGGATTGGTCAGGGCATTCCAAGGATAGTTATGTCTGTTATGGAGGAGAAGGGAGCTGCTGGTCTCTTCACTGGCTTGGTATGTGCTTGTTAATGCAAGTTCATTTTTCTTGCTTGCTTTGATAGACACAAATTTGAAGTTCTTGACTAGAGAATAATCCACTGGGGGTCAGTGATTACACATCTTGTGTACTTCGATCTCAAAAATCCTCCAATACTCATCAACAGGTTGGTTTGAAGTTTCTCTTGTAAACTTACCTTGTCATATACTTTTTATTGTGTTGATTTGCAGGGTGCACGAGCCTTACATGTGTCGCTTATGTCAGCTCTATTTTTTGGATTGTTTGAATACTGCAAGATGGTATGTTCATAGTCCCTTCCATGGCACAATAAGGTGGTGATACTGCAGAAGTTCTTGGTGTTGATGATGGAAACAATTACATGATGAATTGTTTTGTGTTAACTTTGGCTGCAGAGGACACCTCATTAAAATAAGGATGGCATGTCTGTGCAGGTAATGAAGCCTGATCGCATAGGTCTTGACAAGCTGCTCCTTCCCAAAATCTGGAGCAAAAGGCGCTCCAAGATTTGGAAGCGACAATTTATCAGACAATAATTGTCACCACAATACATGTTCTCTTATTTGCAGCCTAGAAGGATCAGAACATAATGTCCCAAAGTGCTTTCCAAGTGGCATTGCAGCTAATGTAAAGCTTACCTGTATTCAGGAAGCTTTAATTTTTTGTGCCTGAAAGCTGGACATTCATTACTGGTTCTGAGGACTAGTCTAGAAAACTGAAAACATACAATTCTTCCAATGTGCCATTTGCTTGCATGGGTGAGGAAGAAAGCATGCATGCCCTCATCATGGTTCCAGGCTTGGTGCACTGCCTTGTTGAAGTTTACTTTTACACTCAATAGAGTTGAGTCTTGTTATCTAAGACAAGGCAGTCAAAAAGGGACATCCATATGATTTACAATGCTACAATATTTGCCTTATCTGTTATGCACACATTTTGCACTTTAAATTGCTATAGAGTTCAAGAGTTCAAGGATTCTCTGTCTTGCTGGGGAAGTATTTCCTTTTAGACTTGTAGAAATACAGCATAGTTGTAGGTCTATTGGTGGGACAAATGTTTAAGAAACACTGATTGTTATTTGGTTGATAAATATGATTGTTGATGAACAGTAGGGTGTTGGAATAATACTGGCAATTCAAAGGGTTATGTTTGTCATCACTAATGTTTGTCCATTGATGTTCAATTTTTTGGCTTGCAACTCTTTCCTAGGATGCAGGTTCATGCTTATGCTGGCCTACACCCACAGTAAGAGAGCAGATGAAGTCATCAGGTAAGTTGTGACAGGAAAGATGGTCAGTCATTTCCTATTACCCCACTACCAATTCTCTTCTTTCCTACCTACCTCTACTGTTATTTTATAACTATGGATGATTCTTTATCCCAAGGAACGGGATTTCAACTCTAAATGGATTATCAATAAGATAATTTATGGATAATTCAAAAGATAATTTCAATCCTCAACAATGATCTCAAAATGTAATTATTATTAAAGTAAATAATTATTTCGAATATCCCTATATTGGCAGGGCCCATGTATCAGCCGATGACTTGTTTTCTGTGTAATGGGGGAAGTCTCCTATCTCTCCTGTTAACACCCTCTACTCCACCACCTAAACCGTCACCTAAACCCCAGGAAGGCTTGAGGTAAGGGGCCTGCCCCTCTATAAAGAAATGGGAAACTAGGGTTTCCAATCTTTTCCCTTGGTCTGATAACATACAATAGCCTGTTAAAGGAGAAAACAAAAGGCTGTGGAATTGTCTTGCAAGGAAATCCCATGTAAGCTTGTCTTACACCGAAAACCCTGTGAGATCCCCATTCTGGAATTCCAGGGTTCAATTTCCTGTTGCTCTAAACTCAAAAGTTGACACCACAAAATTGAATGTCAAATGTTGAAGGTTTTTAAAGAACCAGAGAAACCAAAACATTTCAACAAGATCTAATTTATGTCAGAAGGTTTTATTGGCTACAGTATAGCAGCTTATGAATTACAGTATTCAAGTCTGACAAAAACAGAGGAACTACAACATATTCACAGTACCTAAAGATCCAACAGCAGAAGGTCAAGTTGGACACAGATTCATAAGCATGGTAGAGCTTACAAAAGGGTGTTCAATTTTCAGAAAGATCAAAAACCACAAGCATTTTCAACAAAAACATGGTTGACATCAGGAGATTGGAGCAAGATGGAAAGTGAGCATCAAAGAGCTCAGAAATTAGGAATATTGAATGGTCAGGAACACAGAAACCACAACATTTATTACAAGACACAATTTGACATTGGAAAGTAGAATAAGAGGTAAGTGAGCATGGTGGCTTATGGATTACGTCTGTTACTAGTTATGACTTAGAAAACCCCAACATCAGAAAGTCACTTACAGCCACTGCTGCTGTACATGACTGTCAGGGCACTGGCTGCAAGGATATGACCAAGGATCCTCCATGAGGTTGCCAAAGTACAAAAAGATAATGACCCCATCAGAAACATGAATCAGACCAGGTGCAGTAAAGCACAAGCAATGCTGCCGCTGCTTCTGCTGAACCCATTCAGGTCACCTCCTGGTTGCTGTCAATGGTTCATACAGCAAAAAGCACTTGTGGTCTCAACTCACTGCTTGATTGTCCTTGAAAAGAGCGACATCAGGAAGTAAGTTATACATAACTACAGAGGAACCTTATATTATAATGCTTCAATGAAGCTTATTAGTACACCCTTAGCCTTTCCCCATAAACATTGCACCACAACTCATATCTACAGTGCCAAAACATATGTCATGTTACCAACATCCTTCAAACTGTTAAACGATATCCATCAGATTGCAGAGATAACTCCACAAAACACTTTGTGTAACCCAGTGTGTCAGTTCTAGATTGAAAATCACCCCCGCTTCTCTTTCTGCTGGCAGACATGATTGGAACCTGCAACATCCTTCACAAGAGTCCAACTTCTGGGCAAAAGCTTTGTTACCACCATCCAAATACACAAACCTTCATTTGATAACAATCATGCACCAGTTTTCAACAAAGTGCTGCAAATTGTATACATAATTTGCACATTCCAAAAAGCTAGGAATAACCCTCCTCACTAAAGCAAAAGGTTATATCTAACTACACTACTCCATTTTGGGTTATGTACTCTCTCTAATGTTGGTACTGGTTTTTGCCTGTGACCCAAAGTATATGAATTAGATTATGATACATATTCAACACAGAAAATGTCATGTGAGTAAAAAGTTCTGAATTCCACCAGTAAAGTTCATTACTCTGAATGGCAGCATATACATGGCAGCACGTCCAGTGCACACCTATCTGCTCTACACAGAGAACAAGACTGGAGAGTCCAAATCAAATCTCAAATTTTGCATAATTCCACATTTTAGGGAAGGACTGTTTACAGCGAGTTCTATTACATTACAACTACCATGCTTCACAGCACATCCACGGTGACATATACATTCCTCTAAACTATGGTAGCCACTTGAACTGCCAAGTGCTTGCCAAGCAACTATTACAGACAATGCAGAGAAATTGCAAATCATGATTCAAGAGGATACAATGCATCAGCAAGTTGTATGTGTTGATTGGAGGACATTACCAGCTCAGCAGCTATACAGCAAAGTGCTAGTATCTTTGCTCAATATAGGACGACAAATACTTGCACCTTAGATATTTCTCCTCAAGAATCCAGGGCTCACATTTCCACTTCAAACTCACAAGAACTGAAGCATATACTCATCACTAACTCATGGCAAAGGTGTGTGCAAATACCACCTCTTACAGTAACCATGATTGAGGCATCTGTATAGATGGAACAATGAGCAGGAAGAGGTCACCCAATTGTTCTCACAGCAGGAGCTGAAAGTCAGAATGTTGAGTGTGAACGTGGTAAGTTTGAAACCTTGGCAGGTAGGACAGCTGTAAATGCAACATCCATAAGGTCCTGCTTATGGTCTGTCTCTCGTTTCCGTTTTGGAGAAGATGGTGGAGAAAGGTCACTAGTTGATGCCCCATTGGCATTCCTTTCTGCACGCACTTTGATTGGTGATGGCACTTTATCCAAAGCATATCTCTGCACACAATGACAGTATACTTAGTGTCCTCCACACAGATATGAACCATATACAAGACAATGAGCAACGCAGCAAATAGTGTTCTCCACAAAACTCTCCAAAGCCAAGTGCACCTTCTGTAACTGCTTTCTAAAAGACTGGCATGTGCACATACAAGACAGCATGGATCCTTCCAGTGTAATGTTTGGTGACACCAATCCAAAATATCCTCAAATATCTCTCAAGAGAATCTAGAAATCTCCATTCTCGAGATTAAGAAAGCGAAAACAAGGTTAAAAGTTCTCATTGAAGTCAAAGACAAACTTCCAAACAAGGCAAGGCCTTACAAAACTGGGAAGAAAGAACAATATAACAGGGACAAGAGAAGAACAAGAAAACCAAAAATACTCGCTTGGAGTATGAACAAAAGTGACAGTCTCTCACTTGTTCAGGTACCATCAACAGTAACATGTAGCAACTTCTCTATCATAACTTCCCCACTGACTTTATCAGCTCCCTACAGTGGGTATAGGCCAGCATAATCACTAACCTGCATACTGACTTTCTGTTGCAAGTCCAGAAGCAACAGAAAGATTCAGCCATGATACTGGCTGGCAACAAACAACAACACAAAGAGAAACACAAAAACAAAAGAAGAGGGAAAAAACAAAAGATGCACAGAAAAGGAAAACAAAACATAGAAAAATAGACTACAGAGAAAAAACATAGACCAAGTGAGCTTACAGGAAGTTCCCCACTTGCAAGACTCTATACAAAGTCATCTGGAATAATTTATTCAGCAATCCTCTAGTCCTCTTTAACAGAATCCTTAGATGCGAGCCTTTATTCTTCAGATGGATGATAACACTGACCATCTGAGAAACAAAGAAAAGGGACATCAGAAGACAGACTTGAATAAAGCAGGCAAAGTGCAGAAAGACAAGCAGAATGATTTTGGATCACCCACCTGGAAGAACAATCTTTCCCCACATACATGACATATAATTGTAGTTATACTGCAGTTTATTTGTACAGGGTGATTTTCTCACAACTTTCACCCAGTCAAGGACAGACATCTCCACATGACCTAGAGGTTACTTGGTGTGACCCACAAGCAGTGCACTATGCAGATCTCATGTTATTTGTCAACTCAAGGCAAGTAATTTATTCACCTCCATCCTTGGAAGCTGTAGTCGACCAAGAGGTTGTTTAGAGAAATGCATAGCGGGCATATCATCTGAAGAGAATTGCATAGCAAGCATATCATCTGAACCCTTGCTGCTCCCTTCAAACACCTGCCACCCACAATGTGTGAGTCCACAATTCATTCAAAGCCAGAACAATGTCTGCAATCCTTGACAGTTTGAGGATCATCATTCTAAACTCTTGAACATGGGGTTGAATATCATCTGAACATGGAGCCTGCATATCAGTGGAAGGTTCTCCTAAGGTAACAGGGAAAGTTTGTGCAGTAACACACTCATAGCACCCAATTTTTGCTGCTGGAGTGGTGGCAGAACTAGACTGCAAAGATGAAATGTAAGGAAGATAGGTAAGAAGAAGAGCTCCATAGTCCCCCTCACAAGAAATTCAAAGACACCCATGGTAAAGCTATCTTAATTGTGTTTCCTTAGGAGGAGAGTAAGCCAGTTTTGCAAGTGGAGCTATCTTGATTGTGTTTCCTCTGGAGAGAAGTAGTAAACCAATTTTGCAAAGAGGAAAAAGATGATATGAAAGTCAAGAGTTCTGTTGGGCATTTGTGAGGTGACTTACAGAACTCTCATGTACAATCTCCAGTGGACATTTAGGGTTGCTGGAAATGAAGTCCATGGTTTTCACATTTGGCAATTCTTCCTCAACTCCAGACCCTGGCTCTGCAGAATCACTTCCAACAAATTGCTGAGGTGTTGCTCAAACCAATTACTGTTATTGTCATGCGCTGATGAACTACTGCAAACCCTAAACCTTACTAAAGACAAGAACAGACACTCCTTACTACAGTGGACTAGCACCTTAGAAGCTCAGCAAACTAGCACAAAAATCTCTTTATTTCCTTCATGCCTCATGGCTACCTGTATCGTTTTGTGCGCTTGCCCTTCTGTCCTCCACATTCAGGAGATTGGATCCTGGAAGCTCATGCCCGGTGCTCATGGATAGAGTATGCAGAGGAAAAGACCACTTGCAAGAGGAGACAACCAAAGTGCCTAAGATAATGTTATGATGTGTCACCCCCCAATGCTGATAGTATCGAATTGCAAAGTTTTGGAATATGAGATGCGCTTGAGCATTGAACAGAAATTTGTTGCTGTCTCGAAATCAGGGTTAGAGCAGTTCTAGGGTTTCAACTGATATCTAATCTGTCATCAGAACGGTATGATCCCTCTTCAAGAGTCTGAACCTCTAAGAGCACATAAGAAAGGCGTCCGAGGATGTTATCTACGTGAGAACAACGAGGAAAAGAAACGAATGACAAGATCCAGAAGACTGGTTCAGAAGCATAAGCTTGATAGACGAAGATGGAACCCAAAATCAGCGGGGGATGCAAGCAACAGGAACCGGGGGACTACTCTACAAACAAGGATAAAGTTCCGAATGCGCAGATTATACAGACTCGCAACTTCCAATGTCGTTACACATACGAGACATGAAGTCAATGACACAACTGCAACAGAGAATGTCGGGGTAGAAAGCAGAAGCAAGTTCAACTAGAGGAGAAAAAAGAACACAAAAACGCAACCTACTGGGGGGAGCAAGATTGTCCTTGGAAAGAACACAGAAGAGAAACAAGAGAGCAGGCAAGGAAAGGAGGCATGAGATAATTTCGCGGGGAGATGATTTGCAAACTCTCGTCTCGAACAAATCACAAACTCAAAACATCCAAGAACGCCACAAAAACGAGAATCACGTAGCAGAGATACTCACAAGCAAGCACACGTGACTGACTTCCGGCGACAATCGGTTGAGAGACCAGGCTGGTGCGAAATTGCAGCGCAGCAGCCCCCCAAGGAAAAGGCAACTTCTTCAAAAGCTTCTCAGAATATAAGTAAAAATGATGTGTTTGCAGGCGAAAGCCAAACAAAAAAAATTACAAAGAAAAAAGCAGGAAGATGGCGTAAATTCCGCAAGCGGGAGCAAAGAGAACGACGCAGCGTGGCAGGATAAAAGCGCACAGAAACAAGGGGAGAGAGAGAGGATCCCTATACCCTAAAAAAAACCCTAGAAAATTTGTCTGCCCGTAACTGCCCGTGATCTAAATGACACGTCCAATGACACATGGCTGTCAGGTGTCGTCCAGATCACGTGACATGGGGCTTTGAAATCTAAGACGTTGTATATGTGTATTTATGTATGTATACAAATACGTATATTGTTGTGTAGTTTATTTGTATGTGTTTATGTGTATGTGCATATATGTATAATAAATGTTAAGGTTATTATGTTGTCAATGTTTTTTTTCAAGTATTTGTAAACTCAATGTAAGTTGAACTTTTTCTTTTCAAATTATACTACAACTTTTATAATATTAATCTTGGTATCAAAAAACACGTTATACATTTTTTGGTCTATGAATTTTTGTCAATCGAAAGAGAATTTTTGTACTTATTGCAAAAAATTTTTTTTTAAATCGTGACCTAGAGTTTTTTACTTGGGATTCAAAATATTTTTAAGTTAATATAAATTTGTCGATTTGAATTAAATGTTTTGAATTAAAATTTATCTTCTTAATTTCAATTTTAATTACAATAAAAATGAACAATATAATTATTTTTTCAAATTGTAATGTCAACGATTAACTTTTTATGAGGTTTTTGAGATTTAATTTAATATTTCTTTGTGTTAGAATTATGTAAATAAAAACTTGCTTATAATTTTAAGCATTCCATCGATCACAAAAATAAAAATGTATAAAAAATTTACAAAAAGAAATTAGTAATTCAAACCCTCAAAATCCATCGATTCACCATTGGCCAAAAAATTCCCATTGATTCAAAAATCCAAGATTCAAAATTTCGAATCCAAAATCCAAATTCCAAAATCCAAATTCCAAATTCCAAATTCCAAAATTCCAAAAATCTGAAATTCATATATCCAATATCCAAAGTCCAAAATCTAGTTCCAAAATTTTAATATAACACCTAAGATGTGTGAAACTAAGATAAAATATAAGCTTGCTAAGAGCATGCCCAAAACAAAGTTTCTTTAAAAGTTCAAACCTTCAACAGCAATTAGGACTTGTTCAATATCGTCGTCATCATGAGTAGATTTGGCAATCCATCTTCGATATTAGAGTAAGAGCTCAATCTTAACCCCCATCCCAAGTATTATTTCATGTGATTAGACTAGAATTGCCAAGAATGGACTAATTATTTGTAGTTTTTATGCACTTGTAGTGCGATTTATTGTGCAACGCTAACCTCTAAGCTATACACAAAATGATGAAAATCAAATTGTCAACCAAAATCAAATCATATGCATGGAAGCAAGTTCATTTTAATGTGAGGGATAGAGAACTACACCTTTGATAAAGCATGTTGCAAAAAAATTCAATTGTCATAATCAAGATAAGTGCCTCCCTATTGACTATTGCATCACCTATAAGAAGGCCTACATTTTCCTCTCCAAACAACACCCTACATACCACAAATATCCAATCCCTATTATGACAAAAAAAATAATAAGAAAGAAAAAACTAATGACCTTATCATTGGATAGATTCTAAAGCTTTAAACACACACTCCACAAAGTTAAGTGATTTCAAACTCATGAAGGGCATGGCACTCCACAAAACTATCTGGTGAAAACTTATCTTTGATGAAACTACAATATTTCAACCCCTTTATCCAAACCCAAAAACTTCATTTCCCAATTTACCCACATCAAGAATCAATAAGTATTTTTTCCATGAATGAATTCTACATAATCTCCATCAAAGTAAACTCTTATATCTAACATAAGTCTCAAAGTTTTTGGTTTGACAAGGCTTTGAAGGGAGTTGCGTAGAACAATCACTTGCCCTAGGGTTGAAATAGCTATAGCCTCTACAACTAGAGTTTCCCACCACTTGTAAGTGCACAAACCACCAATGATGACCCTTTCAAAAACCCAGTAATCATTATTTGTTGCCATCAAAAAAAAAAAAAAAGTGTCATACAAATCAAGGATGAAATCTTGCAATCATTTTCACAAGTTTAGGTTTTATAACTAGTTTTTTATTGGAAGAGGCTCAATTTTCAGCTGGTTGATTTGCAAATCAACGATTGTCCACATTAGGACTTGTTGCAATGACATTAAGGTTTAGGTCAAGAATGTTGTGAGGTTTAGGGATTGAAGAGGGTAGTTTTGCATGAGGTAGAGAGGAATTATGGTAGTTAAGAGATGACATTATAAGGCTTTATTCATGGAGAAGGATAAGAAAAGGAAAAAAATTCACCTGAAACTTATCAAGTGGGTAGTCATATAATTCAAATATATATATTGTAGTAATAGTGTGTCCATTGTTTGCTTGAACTCGGTTGCAAGGTTGTTTTAATCGTTCCCTCTTATCCTTGTTAATTGAATTTTGTTCTACAAGCAATTTGTCTCTAATTTCATCTTGCTCAACCAATAACTTGTCTCTATTGATTATTGTTGCAACTTCAACAAAATCCACGTCACTAACAACGGATTCATAGCTAACAACATCATCAGCTCCTAATCTTCACTGAAACTATTGTCATTGTCCTCCTCTTCCTTTCTATCTGAATAATCATCTTTGTATCGCTAAAGGAAGAAATTAAAAAAGAAGAAATTCCTCCAAAAATTTGGACTACCTGGGCTACTCCATCACCCTCCACTCCAAGAAACAAATAAAAAAGGACTTCATCTTTTTCTATTTCCCAATTTTTTTTCTTATTAGTAGTGAAAGATTATGCATTCAAATCCCCCACAACTTGCAATAGTAGTTTGAGAAAGATAATGGAATCCCTACAACAACAACTAGTAGTTTGAGAAAGAAAGCAAAATCCTTGCAACAACAACAACTACCATAACTTCTTTTCTTGAATCCTAAACTTCATTGTCCCCCAAACCCTAAACCTCATTGTTCAATTCCACTACTTTGTTCACATTCTGAACACCAAAATATTTGTTTTGATTTAAACAAACTAGACATTTCTATCAAATAAACTTGTTCACCTAATGTGAAACATGTTCTAATAAGGTAAAAGTTACAAAACTTGGATGCAATGCGATACTCCATGTCCTTGTGGGGGCAAGGCCCAATAAAGTAGGAAAAAAAATCTCAATTGAGGCTTCAAACTAGGATGCATCATTTTGTTGTTATGAACTCATCCATCAACTCTAGTTTTTTGTCATCCAAGTGTGGTGTCTTTAACCCTAAACCCAAAAACAAAAAAGGAAAATGAAAAAAAAAACTGACCTATGTTGAGAATTCAATTTGTGGGGAATAACAAATGTTCACTTATTTTGTCAAATTGTCATTTCTTGTTTGTCATGTTAACTATGTCAAAATGTTAAATCACCAACTCCACATTGCCAAATCATCAACTCCACATTGTTCAATCATCAACTTCACATTGATGAATCACCCACCTTGCTCGATCACCAACCTAACTAGGTTAAGTACCACATTAAGGTAGGTATGTACGTGGATAGGTAGATTAAACAAGTAGGTACTTAGGTGGGTAAGTACCCTAAA
>Ga0116229_10000286_pt1 | contig 60928 bp, 42 predicted proteins | sample S1TSphgellanicum_3_FD_87313 | JGI IMG/M metagenome (GOLD analysis project Ga0116229, IMG submission 87313) | Host-associated microbial communities from peat moss isolated from Minnesota, USA - S1T2_Fc - Sphagnum magellanicum MG | ecosystem: Host-associated > Plants > Peat moss > Unclassified...
AATCGAATTCAATATGATTCAATTCAACTAAATTCAATTCAATTGAAATTCAATGGGAACATTAATCTTATTGAATCCAAAGAAAATGAATATTGTGCTTGATTTAATTCAACAAAATTTGAATTTCATTCAATGTGTTTGAATTCAATTTTAGAAATTGGCTGCTCTATATGTATTGATAAAATGTATTTGCAAATCTTGATTATCAACCACAAAATAACAAATGCTGAATTATTATATAGGTGACATCCATCATCCACATAAAGCTCTTGATTAAAAACTCTAAAATTGGACATATGTCATACAATTTTTTTCCCCTCAAAATGTAATATGTATTGTATAAAAATTGATCAAAAGTGTATGATATGTAGCATATAATCCAAGGTTTTATGTATATTCGTATATCATACTATGTCTTTTTCTCAAATTTAAACAATGAACTTGAATAAGCTTGGTGAAAAAAGTAGGCTTTGGGATTTATTTCATTTGGCACCAATGTTCAAAATGTAGGTAGAATATTTTGACATTGTGTGTTCCCCTTGAGATTGTTTTTAAAGTGGCAGGTGTGGTATGCGAACACAATCTAACCTATCAAGGTCTTGGCTTTGCAATATGAAATCAATATGAAATCATTTATCATTAGTTGAATGCTAGGTGCTATCAAATTCATGTCTGAATCATTTCCTAACTAAAATGTCTTGTGATTGATTACATGAATTGTTGGTCAATTGTGCTTACATTATGATCAATAAACAGTTACATCTTTGATCTTTTAGAATAGTATATAGTACTCTATTTTTGACTTGGAATCTTGGAAACAAAATAATTATTCTACACGGAAATGTTGAACTTGCAATGGAGCTATGGTATTTGTTTCTGTGCAACTTCAGCCCACACAAGGGAGAAAACATGAAAATTAGCTTCACAAGGGAAACTTAGAGAAAAATTGCTTCACATGGGAAACTCATAAGAAAATTGCTTCATAAGAGACACAAGAAAATTGTTTCACAGGAAAGCTTGCAAAGAAGTTGCTTGGCAGGAGCAAGAAAATTGCTCTCATTGGAAAACTTTGACAAAACTTGCTACACAAGGAAAACAAGACAATTACTTCACAGGGGATCTTTGAAATTCGGGGCTTGACAGTGAAGTACATCATGTTGCGATTTCTGTTTTTTTTCACAAGGGTGGGGGGCAGAGAGCAAAAGTTTTTGTTGTGGGAGAGACTTTCTGTTCTAGGCAGTAAATCAGACCCTTGTGCAGGGCATTGTCTAATGAATGCTCCAGCGTTAACAAATCTCAGCCTTTGGGTCACAGTGAGCTGCTGTATTTGCTCCAACAATAGGCCCTCTCCTTGATTTCCTGGAGGGTGGAGCACACCACCATTGGGATTTTTGCCTCAGTGACAGGCAAATGCAGCAATTCTGAAAGTTGATGCCTCTGATTACTGTTGATGGTCTTTGGCAGCTGCAACAAGGGGCCATAGACTGTGGTGCAGTTTATACAGTGGGTTGTGGCCCACACACCATCTGCCCTTTGGAAGTCACATTGTAAGCTTGAATGTACTATTGATCTCTTTCATAGACTTAGGCATCCCTTTCCTATACCAAGCTAGTTGTTGTTGTTATAGTTATGTCATGCGGTTTTTCCTGTCTTCAGAAAACTGCTGGTTGATCTTTCCAAAGAGATAACAAGGACTCATCAGCAGATGAATGTGGCTCGGATATCAATACCCAGAGCTGTGCTTTCACAATTAACTGGTTTACTTGTTGGACCTTTGGATATTGGTTGATAGTGGAGCATGAAGGTATCTCATATGAGTCCAGGATGCTTGCAAAATTGATGCCATACCACCTCAACACTGCCATATGCACAACATGTGTGTGTGGAAACATTACAAATAGAACAACAATAGTTCATAGAACCTGAGCTTTGCAGAGCAAGTAATCCAGTCTCTATCTGCTGGTGTGCACATAGTAAGGATTGAATCTGTGGGCAGGCATGAATCAGCTTGTTGTGGACCCATTCATGAGCAGCTTGATCATATTCCCTGCATCCCCAATCCAGTAATGCTTTGCCAAAATCAAATTCTTCAATTTGGAGCCCTCCAACAACATAACAACATAACCTACAACTGAGGAAATACAGATTACCTTCTTTTCCGTTAGGGTGTCAGAGATTGCTTCAGAGTGACTTAGAAATGAAATCTCCCACAGGAGGTGTGAAATTCCCTCCCACAATCTCAAAGGGAAATTCTGTTTTGAAATGCCCACTGCCCAGTTCTTTATGTTATCCTGGCAACGGCAATACCTGGGGTTGTACATGTTGTACTGTCATCCTCTCATCAACTTGGTACAATGTCAGAATGTCTTCCAGTCCTAGTGGACAGATGCAAATTTGTGAGGGATGAGCTGGTAATCCAAGATAGTTGATCTTTCATGTCCCAATTCTGAAGTGTATGTGGCATGGTAGGATTGATGTAGCTGTGCAACATGCATCACTACCAGGAAACTCTAAACCCTAAACCCTAAACCTGGTCTTACATACAGGCCAATGAATTGGGAAATCTGTAGTACTCTCATTTTGAAAGCCCCGTTGCATTCCTTGCAGAAAACCTTTCAGATGCGCTCCACTGAAGGCAAGATGAAAAGAGGGAAACTTCTACATGATGCTTGAACTGCTCAAGATATTTAGACAATAATGAAGTGCACAATTCAGATATATGCAGTCCTAACATGCTAATTGAGATGATCATTAATTGTTATTCCTGACCTTAATGCTTGCAAAGAGGTTTTTATATACAGCAAGTCTGATTGATAAGTAGACACTAATTCTTTCCTTAAATCCTGTCTATGTTATGCACAAACCAGACTGATATCTGAGGGACACAGGAAAGGATAAGCCTTCAAACAAAGTAGAACACTCCAATACATGGTGCAGAACCACTTGATCGAGCAACAAAGAGTTTGATATCTAATGTATACAAGTTCTTGGGTATATTAATACTGTGGTGTTGTGTAGACAATCAAAAACCCATCCCAAGTTCTTCTGTTGTGCTATCAATTTGTTTCACTTTGTGATGAAACTGGAAGATGCAACATTTAACTCAATATTTTCACCATCATGTGGAGTTCATGTAGAACCAGAACATGCCTGAGAATGGAGAAGTCCAAACAAGTCCTGTTGGCAGACCAACACTGTCTGAGAGGAGTGGTGCAGTGCCTCCTCGGGTAGACACCAATTGCACATATGTAAAGGGACCCGGCAATGATCTGCACTTATAACCAACAGTTTTCCATGTTGTCAGTCAAAAGAAATGGCACTAAATTGAGTACTATATTCTCAATCAGAACAGTGTTTGAAATAAAAACTCTAGATATCACAATCAGAATATGAATGCGATGGCAATGTTGAGATCTATATGAAATAAACAAAATGGTCACCATAATGGTCGGCATTGCAGTAGGCAGCTTACATGTTGCCCTTGCTGCTGGTGATCTTGAACAAAGCCCAAGGCACATCTGCTGTGGATAGCACAACAGGGTTCACAAAGTTCTGGCCTGTAAGCCACAATTCAGTAGGGTTGACGATGTGCCAACTCAAGCTGCTTTCAGATCCATTCCGCAAATTCTCGAACGTCCCCAGCGTACAACCCCCAGCCACTTTGTAAAGGAGCGCTGAAGTGCTCCGTTGCAACCATGCGCTTCCATTGTACAGGTACGAGATCGATCCTTGAGCGAAATATCCTTCAACGAGACGGCCGTCCGGTACATTGAGAGACGCAGGAACAGGAGGGGGCACAACGTCTTGTGTATAAATCCGGAATTCGGCGCTGAAGGGGACTTGTACAGATATGGATTCCAGTTCGCCGAAGTCCTGTGTGCACAAAGATGCCGCAGGAGGTTGACCGCCCTGAGGATTCAAGAGAGCAATGTAAGATACTGTTGCTGCTGCTCCCAGGTTGTGATGGCTTGTTGCCTGACTTAGATTCTCTGGAGTAAGTATATTCGTTTTCACTGTCGCTATTGGACTAGCTGCAAAGTTCCAAAACTTCACTGGATCATCAGTTCCTCATTCTGCACCCTCCCCCAGCAAATCCCGCAACTTCGAGTTCTAGTATCATGAAAGGACTCAAGCTTTGTTTTCAGAGCTCTAACGAACCAGAAGCGTTCTGGGACTCAAAAGCAGGCTCAGAGAACAAAGGAAGAGAAGAACTCCAGAGTACTTGTATGGTACAGAATTGTTTTTTTACCTGTGACACTACTTGTGAGGAAGCCGGATTCAGCAAAATCCGCATTGGAGTTCCATAGCGTGAGATTGATTCCCAGGCGGCTGGAAGTGTTGAAAGCGATGTAACTGCCGACGACTTCGCTGGTATTGGAATCGAGCAAGTCGCCTGATGCTGTAGGCGTAGCATAAGTCCACTCACCGCCGTTGCCGCATGTGAAGACGTGCACTGCATTGCTCGTCTTCAATATGCTTCGTAAGCTGTTGCAGAACGCCAGACATTACAGGGGAAGGATCAAACAAAATTTCCTCTCAAAACATGAATTTTTCCAGGCGATTTGCCCGTGCAAAGAGACGAAAAGAGAGCCGGAGTCCAAAGAGAAATTCTAGTATAAATAGTCTAGCTTCTTCATCTTCTTCTTCTAGTGCAGCAGATTCTGCAGCATCCAGGCTTCCACAAAAGCATCCTGTTCTTCACATCATCGTGTTGTTGTCTGTGGAGAATCAAATCAAGTATTCAAGTCTGTCTTTGGAGCTACTTTGCGACAAGTTTTGCGAGAAGAAAAGATCGATCAGATCCGTGTTACTTAGAAACTGCTGCAAATTCTTTCATAATTGTGTGTAAGAACAACAAACAACCTGTTGCCCACTGGAGGAAGCAGAGTAGTAGTACGGGTAAGATTGCATGAAGCCGGTTGTCGTGCTGTAGGAAATTGGCACCAAATCAGAACCCCATAACACGCCGATAGGAGCAATGCTCCACTCCACATGGTGTCAAACATGGTTTCGATTCCTCAAAGCTCTCTGGAATTAGGTACTAATAAAGAGAACAAATGACGGCAATTGAAGCTGCTCCTTTCACCCGCAAATTTCTGCAAAACATTGTCCAGAGCTCGGCAGATAAGAATGTGTTCTGAGTTCACAATGCTGTGACATACCAAACAAAGAGTTTTAATCCTTGCAACAATGAAATCCTCACAAAATTCCTACATGCCTCCACAAGTACATGGGATTTTTGCAACCGCAGTTGTAAGTCTTCTAGCTTGGAGATCAGAAGACAAAAAACTACAGAGTTGCAATTTCTTCAACGCTAATTTGTTCAGACAGCCCCAGATTCATTTCCTCCAAGCAGACCACATTCAGCTATAGAAATTGAAGCTCAATTTTAGGTTCCAGACAGTAGAAAATACATCACAAAATTTTTAGCATCCCCAGAATTTTTAGCATTTCCTCCAAGAAGACCCACATGCAGCTCTTGAAATGGAGGAATTGAAGCTCAATTTAAGGTTCCAGATAGTGGGAAAAATATATTACACAAATTTTAGTATCCCGAGTTTCATTTCCTCCAAGAAGAGCCACATGCAGCTCTTGAAATTGAAACTGAATTTTAGGTTCCAGACACTACAGTTATCCGTAAAGTCAGCGATTAGGGGGCGAGAACGTCCAGTTTCGACCTTATGGGGCATCAAATGCGTAATTGGGGCTGAAATTTTATAAAACTGGGACACAAACTAGTTTTCCCACCATTTTGGGTGGTATATTGAGTTTCATCCCCTCTTTCCTTTTTCCTGAGCGCCTCCGCTGCTGCTACATATATTTTCACTGCTCCTACCTGTACAACTACTATAATTATTCTCGAACTCTGTGCATTAAATGCTGAGTTTCAGCATTTCATACCAATATTCGATAAAATTTTCTTACTTTGCGAATACCACTGCAAGAGGGGGTTAATGGGTGAAAGAGAGTGTGACTTTACGGATAACTTTAGTATTACAAAAATTTTATCATCCCCAGTTTCATTTCCTCAAAGTGGATTAAAGAGTTCAAAGTTCAAACTTTATGTGGGGCTTGAGTCTTTCCCCAAGTCTCAGACTCACCCAAGTCCTGCTGTCCATTGTAGCTGCTTTTTGCTCAGATCTCACACATAAATTTTTCCTTCTTGTGCAAACAGCTTCAGCCTTTAGTCCACCACCTTCCCCCTTTAACCTTTAGTCCTCCACCTTTCAAATTGTTATGCTGTTTGGTAGAAAGTTCTCTTGTTGAGGATTGTGCATTTAGGTGTTTGCACTTGAACATGTAATACATTATTATTATTATTATTATAGTGTAACTGCAAGATATGCTTGAATTTGGCTTGCACAATGGGGGGCCCTCTATGCACACATGGAGACACCTGAAACCTTATGATGTAAGATGGCATCATCCATACTACATAAGGTATATCTACAGGACCTGACCTGGTCAGGTAAGGCCCTAAGAAGAGGGCCTTATGCCATGGATCTTGGGCTCCGCCTTGCATTCACATGGCTTGAGACCTTGCCCTATACTTTAGCATCACAACAAACATTCTTCACACTTGCATTATGGGCGAAAATTAGCCAAATTGTTACAAAAAGCTAAAGACCTATCAAAAAATGAAGAGTTTAAGTATAACAAATTAGCTTGAAAATTTAATGGCAACTAGCAATGATAGCCTCTATGATATTTGGTAGATAGAGTGTATAGCCAAGTAGAACTAATGAGATTTTTCATTTATCGTAAGGTGGCTACATATGGACTGCAAACATTTACAATTATGACTTGCTTGCTTCCTTTTGATAGTGAGAATCACCAACCCTCATACACATATTCATATTTCATATTGCTTGCTATATGTGTATTTCAGGAAGTTGTTTTGAGTCATTTTTTTCAAAGTTACAACCTTTGTGGACAAATGGTTGACAATGTCAAAATTAAATTTAAGGTATCACTTACAAGTTACAATTTTCCTTTAGGTTTTTTACTTATGTAGTATGGAGGTTGCTCAATGTAAGTGACCTTTTGTCAAATGCTTATGTGATTTTGATGAATATAGCCAACACAAGCTTCTAAAACTTAGGTTGTTTTGTTAGCTTTGAATTATTTTATATTATTATGTTGTAACTAGATTTATCAAAATTGTAAGGATTATTAGCATATTTGTGCAACATCAAAATTTTATCTTTAGGCACATATATTATTCTATTACATGTATGGTAGCCGTCTGAACCAAAAATGCAAAAGTTTTATAAGAAACTTTATTTTAAAACATAAGTAATTGACCAAAATTGATTCATGTATATGATAAGGTTCAAAGTAAAAATAGACACAATATAACAATGTAGTGTTTTTGATTGGGTTAGTTTGACAAGACTCCATTTTTTATTCAAATGTCTATTGTCAATTTGAAGAATAGAAATCCCTAAGGTGGGACCATTCCCAAAATAAGGGGCTTAGGATAAGGTGCATTTTGGGAATGTGCCCTACTTATGGCCTTTACCCACTATAAAGCTTGAGGTGAGTTTTATATATCATAAATAGATCACAAGGAAATAAAAGTCTAAGGGATCTTATGTCTACAATTTAAAAATTGGAAGGATCTTGCACCTATATTTGTGTAAGCTCCCTCCCATCCTTCTGAAGATCCTTCCTCTTTTTAAGGAAGGATATTCAAGGATATAAATTGCTTTTCAAATTTAAACTACATAGTGTTTTCATACACAAGTAGTTGATAAAAAACATGACACATAAAGCACTACTTTTCACCTAACTTTAAATATCAATGTTGTGAAAGCCATAAGCATTAAACAACATTATCGTAAGAAATCATATTAAAAGCTTGAATGATTGTCTATGTGGTGATGATTGGGAAAAACTTTCTTTGCAACAAACACTATTGTTCAAGGCCAAAGACAAATGCAAAGAAACATACTTTTGCCTTTGGTTAGGGAGGCATGATGCCAATTTGCATCCCAGCCACACATGCCACCATCACTAGGATGTTTTTCATCACAATGTGCATTAACATGACCTAGTTGCTCATGAGCACCTTAAACTTTAGTTGTCATCACCCCCCTTAGGTTCAACCCTTTGCCTAAAAAGCCAATTTGCTTCATGGTTTCTATTATCATCGCCATCTTGAATATCATAAAACAAGATTTTTTTGCCAAATAGTTGTTTATCATCATTAACTGGAATTGCCAAATCCCACTTCCACCAGTAGTTGGGTTTGTAAAAATCTTGGCCACCATGCCCAAATATGTTTGCAAATTGCAAGAATTTGTAATTTTATTCATGAATTATTTTATAGTTCTTAAAAGCTAAAACAATTACTTGGCACAACTATTCCAAGTCCCAATCCCATCCCATTATGTAATGTACAACTTTGTGTGCTTAGGTTTAGAACTTTAGATTGTGAACTTTGTGATAGGTTTGCACATTTCTTGTGTTACTCAACATTAGTGGATTTGTGCCAATTTAATGGAGTTTTCATTTGAACTTTGAAAATGGCAAGAGGATTTTTTTTACAATTATGCGTGGCAATTTGGAATCAAAGGTTGATAACTTTACCACAATTTAAATAAATTTCCTCATAACTCAAGGTTCAATATTCCTCTTTTAAGGCTTAAACCCCATCTATTTATTTTTTGGTTTAAATTTTAGATTTTTGCAAAATTCTTCTTTGATTTCTTATGAGGTTCGTCAAGTCCCAATTTAAAGTTTCTTTTTCAAATTTTTGCACTTTGACATGGTATGATAGATTTCCCTTTTTGATACTTGTTGGCAACTCCTAATAGCTCTTGGATTGTACTGCTCCTAAGTTTGCTCTTTTTGTGTTTCACTAAGGTCTATTTAATTTAACTTTTTTCGTATTTGTTCTAATCATAGATTGTGGAATATCAATTTAGTGTTCATCACTTACTTTGAAAACCTTTAATATTAAACTTTGTGAACTTGATTTTTTATGTTTGAACTTCATGCACATTGTGATCTAATTCACAAATCTAATTTTGTCATATCTAATTTCATATCCTAATACTTCAATTTGTTTGGTAACCCAAAAGTTACCATGCCACTTTGCTTTGTGAGTGATTCCAACATGTTCCTTAGATCATCTAATTATTCCAATTACTGAAATCACCTTTGAATGGACACGATCTCTTGATTTTATTATCAGCCCACTTGAAGACCTTAATGCATTAGCTTTAAAAAAACGCACCAAGTTTGTAAAACTTAGGTTCAAGTTTTGTAACGTTTGATGTCATTCTTGAAATCCCTCTTAAGTCCATAGATCCTAAAGAGATTTTGGAGTTATCAAACTCTCAATCAAACCCACCTCTAAATAAGCAAAAACCAAATGTGGATGGGGTTGGGAAGAAAAAGAAGAAACCCTTTAATAACATAAAAAAGTTTCAAGTATAATGGGTAGTTAAGTTGACATGGGTAGAGGGTTTAATGGTAGAATATGGGTTCATTCACATTGTGAAATGCAAGATTTTCTCTTTGATTGACAACAAGAACAAAATTGTTGAATGTGAGTGTGTTTCACAAAACATGTGGGCCATAGGATTATTATGCAGAACTTATTGAAGCTTGGGGTACAAAGGATGAAATATACGTTGCAAAAGGTTATGCTCATTTGAAAAAATTGAAGTGGTATGCTTGGAAGGGTTCCAATTTAGTTTTGGCCCAAACAAACAAACCTATGGGTGAAGCGAATTGGAAAATTGTTCAAATGAAGATCTTATTTCATGTTCTTGCCCATGGTCGTCCAATGTTGGAATATGAGACCTTACATGAGTTGTTTGTTAGCTTAAGGGTCTCAAATAATCCAACCATGTATTAATTTGATTTTGCAAGTTGGATATTTATTGAATTTATGCACATCCAAGTAAAGAATGACATTGTCAAAACCATACAATTGTCTATCTTGTGATGAGGTTACAACCATTGACAATGGGTGATGGATATGTGTTCATGCATATGTGATTGATTGTTGGACTAAGGTACCAATTTTGGTATGTCTTGATACGATTGTGGATAGATCATGTTCTAACAACCTCACTCAAGTTATTATGAATGCATTGTTGAAGTGTAGCGATTGACTAAAGAGGAATTTTCTAATAAATTATTGTGTTTTGGAGCAAATAGGTGAATGTATTTCAAGGTGGGAAAACAAAAATCACAAAAGAAGGATTCATGATCACCTTGTTTTATGGGTGTTCAAATTATGGTTGGTAATCCGATCCTTTGGGAATTTGACCTTCATTGCTAGGATTGAAACCTTTGTGATCAAGATGCATGGTTACTTTAGCCATTCACCAAAAGGGCACTTGGATTTCAGAAAGCGGTCAAGACCTTGGAAATGAAGAGGAATAAGATTTTAAAGGACATTAAAAAAATTGAATGTCCATGTTAGAGCTTTTAAAGAGGATTATGGTAGAATACCATCTTTTGCTTACAATGATGCAAGTTAATTGTAATTCAAGACATGAAGCTTAAGTTATGGATTTGCTTCTTGTCCTTTTATATTTGCAATTTGCATCAAATGTGTATTGTGCCTTTTTATTTTTTTAAAATTTTGTGGCAAGCAAACTTGGGCCTTATGTCAAACACACATTTGCTACTAGGTTTTGCTTGTGTTTTGTCATTGATGAAGAACATGCAATCCCTTTTGAAATTTGTTCAAAGGAAAGATATCTTCATTTGTGACTTGATAACAAGTGTGAAGGTATGCCAACATTAATTATACCAATTATACAATTCATATGAAATGGGTCATTGATTATAATATAAACTATATTTCACATCTCACATTTGTTTTAAATGGCAAGAAAACATGGGTGCAAATGTAAATTCATGACCCCCTTTCATTTCTATCAATTGTATTTACTAAATGTTTACAAATTACCCATTTTTCAATGATCTATAATTTTTTTTTGACTTGCAAAGGTGGTTTGCTTTTGGACTTGGTCTATAAATTGTTGCATAGATACTAATAGAGATGGCACCTTTATCCATTTGCAAAAGTTCATTTCCTTTTTTTTATTGCCTCATGCCACATGGGGTGATTGAAAATGAAGTTGTAAGTACTTTGTATTTATTTATTTTAGTTATAAAGGTGGTACCCTTTTGGACTTGGTTTGTAACTTCTTGTTTGGATAGTCACAAAGAAGGTAAACTCATCCAGTTGCATATCGTTTTTTTAAAATTTGCCTCATGGGGTAACTATAATTAGTTTCTTTTTATATTTCTACATATTTGTTGGCTCTTTGAGCATGTTTATAAGTTGTTTGGATATTTGTAGAGGTGGTAAAGTTTTATGAATGCAAAAGTTTATTTATATATCTAATATATTAATTCACTACGTCAGTCAGTCGTTTTGGGGGGTGGGGGAGGGAGAGGCTAGTGAAGTAGCGGACGACCGGTGTCAGTCTGTGACGGGGGTTGGACCATCACAGTTTTCGTGTACAAACCGTTTCCACAAAGCATTATAGCCGTCCGAAGGGTAGGAATGACGGTCAGATCGCATCCCTCTCTCATTGCACCAGAGGCGGATATAAAAACCTTCCCCCCCCCCCTACCGAAAGAACCGGCGGTTATATAGAGGAGCGTGTTTTCGGAAATTTCCAAAACTTTCGGGAATCAAGGTTCAAAATGTCAAAACCGGGGTTTTGGGTTTTTTCACGTCGGGTAAGGGAATAAATACCCAAACTGATAACTTGAGGGTACACATGGCTGGTTCTGATACCCGCACAACGTCGGTCGGGACCATTGCGCGTTCGGGGTGGCTGGAGTGGCGTAGCCATGGGTGTCCAAAGGTCACGGGTACCACTAGTGTTTTGTTGTTTCATGGGTTGATTATATTTTAAAATACAAGTGTTTTATGATTTCTTTTTTATTTGCAAAGGTGGTTACCTCTTGGAGCAAGTTTAAAAATTGTTGTTTGGATATTTGTAGAGGTGATAAGCTCTTATAAATATGCAAAAGCTCACATTTTTTTATTGGTCTATGGGGTCATAAAAAATGAAATTGTAGGTGGTATGTAGTTTCTTGTTTGGTTCAATGGGGACTTTAGAGGTGGTAAGCTCTTGGAGTTGCAAGGGGTTAATGTTTTTTAGATTTGTTTTCCATATGTAAGGCGTTATGTGGATTATAAGGACCCCAAAAAATTTTGCTTGATTTTTTGAAGTGGGAACTTCAATGGATATGTAGAGGGTTCGAATTTTTAAAACTTTTTAGTTTGCAAAAATAATAAGTTTTTAGCATTTGTAATGGGTTTGAAAACATCTTTTTAATTTACAAAGGCAATAATTTGGACATGTTTCATATCTGCAAATGTCAAGGTGGACTTATAGAATTCATTTATGCATTACTTCTTAATGCAAATGCTTGTGATATTTTATGGCAGCCTTGAATGATGATTCTACTAATTAGAAAAATATTTTGTTTTGAATGACTGTGCTATAACTATCACTATTACATGAAATTAAGGTTTTTTAAAATTGACTTCAATCATGTTTTTATATTAATAAACATTAAAATGGTTCAAATTTTAATAGACTAATTGTCTTTGACACAAACTTGATTAAGTCCATGCTTATTAACATGATTAATTTGGTGCAAACAAAATATGAAAGCCACACCCATCACTTTGGGTGATTGTTTATTCTAAAACATTTTCAAAACATTCCCATTTGTAAGTTGAAAAATAATCATTTAAAAAAAGACTTGAAAATGCATCACATTATATTGTTATGTAAAGATGTGTTTAAAAAAACCCCCCAAAATATGTTATGTTTACAAAATTTCCCCAAAAATAAATTTTTTTACAATGCTTAAAAACATAGGTTATAATTCTTCATGAATTTTTAAAAATATTTATACTCATGAAATTCATTCCAATCATATTACATGTTTCCATAATATATGGGCAACATATTTGGGCAAATAAATTAACCATTTTCAACATTAGATTATTTTTTGACCCAAAAAAGGTTTAAAAAAATCAATCATTACATGTGTTTTGGCTCCTATAGTTGTAATTACACCTAATTATTATTTGATGCAATCATTATTTTTTTGATGAATTTTTGCAACTTGGTGACAAAAAAAGGTATTTGTGATAAGTACAAAGATTTTTTTGGGGAAAAAATGGCTTTTTATTACCACATTATGAGAAAAAAACTTTTTGAAATCACAATGTTTAAACTTTAAGTTGTAGCATGTCACTAAATTGTAACATGAAACCTAAATTTTTCTATTGAGTTCTCTTATGTGCAAATTTGGTTAACTGCTCTTGTGGATGGTCACAAACCCACCTATTTCACAAATTTAATATGGCGAGGTTAATTTATTTCCAATTATTATTAACGATTGATGAATCTAATTATAACACATTGAACCCATGACTTGGAACTTTTTCACCTTCTTCAGTCATACCATTGATAGGTCCTAAATTACATTGCCTCAAACCTACAATTCTAATGTCCTTTTATCTTTTTCTTCAATTGGTATATAAGACAAAACATGAAACCTATGATTAATGTGTGTTTATTTATTAAAAAACTAATGATTGCCACATCATCATGATTATTTTTAATCATGTAAGTTACAATTATAATATGTCTAAATTGAAATTTGAATCCTCATGTCATTGGCCATAATCCAAATCCTTTATTGTCCAATTGCCACCTCACCTTATGATAGGAAATGTTATCACAAAATATACAAATGCAAATATATTTTGAATTCCACATCATGTTACAAATGTTGGGTGGGTGTCATGTCATTTTTTAAAAATACATGTTGAGTCTAAGTTTCACAAAGGCTTTGAAATATTTGGCTAATTCTTTTTAGAAAAACCATTTGAAAATTCCAAGACAAGGGCAAGGTATCAATTTAAAAAAAGAAAGAGCTTATAAATTGGTTTTCAAATTGCCCATTTCATAATTTTTTTGATAATTGTTAGTTGTTAAAAGCAATTCTCACAAGCCGGCTAAGAGTTTTTTTCATCATAGAATTCATTGTTATATTTATGTCATAATGGGCATGTAATGAATGGTGTGATGTAGTGATTTTTTTGGGGCAATTAGGTGAAAATGAAAATTTTTGTTGCAAATTCTTTTTTTAAAAAACAATTCACTAAAAAATGACTAAAATTTATTTTTTGGGGGAAGGTGTCACCACATTTGTCTACTAGAAACATTTTAAAAAATTCCTTGAAATAATATCTCCAACTAAGTCAAAGTTTGTTTTAAGGATGTTCACCACCTTGGTTCCATTAAAAAATTGTGGGTGTATTGTCTTGGTTCACTTTAGCTGAAATAAATGGGATTTAGGTGTTATTTACACAAAAGGGCTTGGGCCATGGTCTATAGAACGTCATGGTACCCCACTTTTTGGATGAGACCATGGGAAAACCCACGAGCCATGGTTTAACTAGGGCCTTTGTTCATACTATAAACCCAATTTGGACCAGACGAAGGGACCATCTGCATTTTTTAAAAATATTTTGTTTTTAAAAAAATGGAAATGTGGCTACCCTAATGTTTTATTCATCTCTTCTTTTCTCTCTCATTCTAGGTTTCCTCTTTGGTTTCCATCTTTGACATTCTATCTTTTTTGTTTTGTTTTGTCCTCTTTTACACCTTTCATAGAGAGTCACACATCATGAAAGAAATAAAGAAATGAATATTTGTTATGATGGCTATGTATTGATGTTTCTATATGTTGATTCAACAAGTGTTGAACATTCAAGCCTTGTTTTTAGGCTATGAAATGGAGAAGTATGCATTGTTTGTAGTCATGTAAATTCATGTGGAAGAAAAAACGAACTACTTGAACTTTTAAAAGGCAACATGTATTATTCATAGATTCAATTTTTGTTTGGTTTTTACACAAAAAAAAAACATGCTCAAGCAAAGGACTAGGGTTTTTCATAGCACATTTTGATACTTTGTGAAAAATTGGGTCCACATTTAATAAAACGACAAACACTTATGAGAAATTCAATTTCAATGAAAAATAGGTTGCCATGTTTTTGTATGGAGAACTTCCAAAACTTCCCCCCAATTATTGTTATTTAAAAAAAAAAACTAAATGATTTTTTTATGATTTTGTTTAGGCATTAAGGGAACAATTTTGTTGGGAGGGGGCTGGGGGTGGCACCAAAAAGTCCATCCCATTTTTCTTTTCAAAAAAATAAGGAAAAAAAATGATCACATTTTATAGTGGGGTACAATCTCTAACCAAGATCTTGTGGAATCAAATATTTTAAAATTTCAACGTGTATTTAGAATCCAAAAGCTACAAAAATCATTCTCAGATCACTAAGAGTAGTCACTTATAACTTTATATGTGCTATTTCATTCAAATCACCCAAAGGGCACTTTGATCACAAACAGCAACAGTCAAAAAGAATTTTTAGAAACATTGTTCAGTTTTTGCAACTTGTGTATCCAATTGTAAAAACTTTTGCCACCTACTTCACAGCCCAAATTCTTTATAAAAATTAAAGTTGATAGGCATGGTTCCCTCATATTTCCCCTTTCCAAATTGGCCATGTTGATGACTAGAAGGCATGTCAAGTAAGAAGCATTTTTATTATGTACCCAAGCCTGCCTTGTATGTAATGGGCCTGAATCTTCCAATATTGCCAATACCCATGCAACAACATTGGTTTGCATCTCTTGACAGTTTGCAAAGCTCGAACAAACTTCAGTACCCTAACATGTATACTTAATTGGCACTCCCTTTAGTAAACTACTCAAAGAAAGGTTCTGCGAGGTATGGTTCTAAAACCTGACATTCACATTGAAGACTTCTAAGTTGTAACTTCCTTCATGTTTATGGATCAGTTGATTGTTAGGAAAGACTATTGGAATTAAAGGTCTAAAAGTTCTAGAACAAATCAATGTCATACTACGACAAATATGAAAGAGGTTCTCCACCAGTATTGGCCGGTTGTCATGATTATATATATATATATATATATATGTGAGAACTATGTGAGAACCAGCGGGTGTCAGGCTCCATTTCCTCCAACTGGCCAACATGCTCCTCAACAGCGATGGATAAAGTTACATTTTGAGTGATTTAAAATGTTATGGGAGTGCTTCCTCAAGCTTTAGAAATCATTTTTGAAGTGCAAAGGAAAAGGAGTAATGAAAAAATAACAAGAAAAAAAAAAAGACCTCCAACTTACAAAACATGTTTTTTTTTCTTTTTTCTTCTCTTTGGACTCCTCATACTTTCAAACCTGATAGCTTTCTTATTCATTTTAATCGATTTTAAGTTCTAGGGAAGCGTCACCTAGAGTTTTAGAAATCATCTTTGAACTCTAATAACAACAAAGCAACATACTTACAAGGAGTTTTTTTGAGTGTTCAGGAACTGGCCTTCGTAGTGTTCAGTGGTAGTGTTCAGTGATTTGTTTTTTAAAAAGTTCTTGACCCCCTTTGCTCTGGGGGGCTGTAACTTTCTCATATCTAATCCGTTTTCGACAATTGTTTGTGTTTCAGATGCACCAAGAGGAGGATTTCAAGTTTTGTTTGAAGACCAGAAACAATGGAGCCCTCCCCTTGGATCCGGACTGCCCTGAATGCTTACGTATTCTACCCTAGTACTATGATAATTCTCTTATCATGCACACACCTACAAAGTGGAGGAACCAACTCAAATTCATGATATGAAAACACATTGCAACTTTATAAAGCAAAGCTTAAAAAGGTCTTCAGTCCTGAAAAAGCAACTTGTACATCCTGGCTGAAAGCGATTAAGTAACTTTATAAAGAGTTATGAGCCCATAACAAACTTGTCATCAAATGTCTTGCTTTACAAAATTGGGGCTGTAAAAACCATCAATATTTAGCCAAAAGGGATTTTCTTTTGCCAATCTTTGACATTGAATTTTTTGGCATTGTCAATGCAAGGACAATTTTACTATTAAGCTTTTAAACTACCATTGAAATCTTTTGGTGCAAGGGCCTTGTAAATATATACAGGTATGAGCTGGTAGGGAAAGTAGGTTAGATACCTTACCCTTAGGTCAGTTTCGTCATTAGATAATCCTCAAAATAGTGAAATGAAATTTTTGTGAAAAATATGAAGTTGACATGCTGAAAATCATCATAATTTATCATAGGCTACACTCTAAATAATTTCAATACTCATAACACAATAGTATAATAGATGATGTAAATATATATATATAATTTCAAAATTTAAAGACGAATTCATTTGTTGAAAAAAACTTATTTTTGTTTTGTCAATGTGAAAACTGACCCAAAGCTATGGTAGTCAATAATTTTGTTTGGGTATATTTCCATATTGCTTCATTCTATATGTTTGGCTCTTCCTTTTAAATACCCCTAGTATAAAGATTTGTCCCAATTCACCAAAGAAATGCGCAAATTCACCGGGAGTTTCACCGGGAGTCTCACACCCTATTAAATTTTTCGCCCTGAGTAATTCCAGTGGACCATAAAGTCACCCTGACTGGGGGCGATTTTGGGAAAAGACAGGGTGAGAAGGGGTTCACCACGTGGGAGCGCCTTTGACTGGCTTAAAATCGGTGGACAGTCGAAGACTGGCTTAAAGAGGTGGACAGTCCAAGAAGTTGACAATTTCAGATTGTGGGGCGCGGGGGGGAGGCTTTAGCCTTTTGGGGATTTTGAGGGTGGGTGAGGGGATATGGGTGGGGTTTTTTCTCTCATGAAGGATGGGTGGGCTAGGGGTTTAGGGTCATGAGTTTATTTTAATTTTTTCTTTGAAGGGGTGGAGGAGGAAAGGGTTTGTTTTTTTCTTCCAGAGTGGTTGGGTTAGAGCATTTAAATATTTAATTTTGGTTGTTGGAGCTGTAGGGGATACTTGGATTTATTCCAAATTTTGTATGTTGGGTCTAGGTTCATGTTTTTGGGTTTAAAGTTTAAGGTTTATGGGGGAGGGTTTTGGGAGCTTTTCATTTAATGTCTTGGATGTCATATAACTGGGAGGGATCCCCATTTTTTGCCCCTCTTCTTTCAATCTCATTTCATTTGAAAGTTTCAAGTCTTCCATTTCATTGGGGGAATGTCAAGTGATTTGAATGTTTTTAGGGTTTGGGAGTTTCATTTCATTTTTCTTCTTGAGGTTTCATTCCACTTGCCATCTATGAGGCTCATTTTATCACATCTTGACTTGAGTAGCGACGAGGCATTGCTTGAAAAAAATTGCAGTAAATGATCAAATTGCAGTGCAAGTGACAATCACTTGTGTCTTGAGAGTATTTCACATCAACCAAGTTGGATGAAGAAAGTGGATAATTGATCTGGGACAAAAAAACGAGGGTTCAAACAAACAAAATGCAAAACACGTATATACTGAACGGCAAATACACTCTTCGAATTTCACACTGGCTTGAGTTAGTGGCCACCTAAGTTTACATCCAGAAACTAGCAAAGAAATTGCCTTCTTCATCATAAAGAGGCTTGAGGTTTCTAAGGGGTTAGATCATTTTGATCTCATTTTTTTGAGCCCACTGGCCTCTCTTTTCAAAGTCTTTAGACCCACACAAATCCAAGACCACATTAGACTTCCACGGGAACTCTAGTTCCAGCTTACACACGGTATTGTAAATCCGTCAGCCCACACAAATCACAGATCCGGTTTCCATGATACCATCATTCCACTTGACAAAACAGAAGACATGAATACAACACATCAATTTCCCCCAGTCACTGCTTCATTACAAAGAACCACACCCATCCTTTGTGTGAACGACCTTGCAAACTCAATGGACTGTTGCAGTTCTTTGGAGTTCGCAAAAATTAGGGTACTTGTTCTTGAAAAGCAAGACAAGAAAACCGAAATACGAACAAAACCCAAACACAAACTTTTGAGAAAAGTTGCTAGCCACTCTCAAGATCTCTAGAACTTTTCATCATACCCCCTCTTCAACCATCAAAACCAACTCTTAGATAAACACTCTGCCTCCCTAAATACGTTGCTTAGCGAATAGTCTTGTACTTTCCCTCGAGACAAAGATCTAAAAACCAAAATAAACAAGCTCAACCATTTCCCTCTTTTCCTTTGTAAAACAAAAACCTGCACTACTTATCTTCTCTGCAACAAATCCTTTCGCCATTGCTTTGCGAGATTTTCATCAAGCACATTTCACCTGGCAGCTCCCTATCCACACCATCATCCTGCGTCTAATAACAACACGTTCATACCAAACTGAAGAAAACAACACCAAGGTTTCAATGCTACCAAACATTGATGCATCTCCATTTTGCAATCTTCCTTGTCTCCACGTCATTGAGAGCAAAAACTCTCAGCCGCCAATAGAAAAGAAAACATGTTTTTTTGAAAAACCTTAAAACTATTTCCTGTTCACACTCAAAACCCTAAAGTTTGAAATTTGTTACAGATTAACCTCGATGTAAGTGTGCGAGACATCCTAATGACCATGTGGGCCACACCAAGTCCATTTAAGTCTCTCACCAACTTCACTTTGGGAGAATTTGAAAAGGCGCAACTTGTGGTCCCAGCCATTATTACTCATGTGAAGTCCACAAGGGAGCCACACCACACTTTTGGACGACCATCTAAGTTGGCCCAAAAGAATGTTTGCTTATTTTCATTTTGTTCATGAAACATGATGATGTGATTAAATATGATGCCTTCATGTGAAATTGGAACAAGAGCCCAATAAATGACAATGGCATATTTATTGCATCTTGCATCAATTTTGCCATTATTGATGAGACTTGTTGGCCCACCGTTGAATAACATTGGATTTTGGCGACACAATTTCCATAATTCCAGGGTTGCATTGGATTTATTAATGAAACCCTCATCAAAATCCATAAGCCTTAGAACAATCTGTCCCATCATAATTGGTTTAATGGCTAGAAAAAAAAAGTGTTGCACGAACAATTTAGTTATGATGGACCACCGTGGGTTGTTCATTTATTTGGACCTCGAGTACCCAAGGTCATACCGTGACGTCAATATCTTTCACTAGTTGAACATTCACTAGTCATGGCATCAATATTTGTCCACACATATGAATATGTTGAATATTTATTGGGTGACCCTAGTTACATGGGGGAGGACATGTTTCTAATGCACAAGATTGGGAGGTGTGAATTGGCACCTAGAGTTCATATGGATGTTGTTAGGGCATACAATAAGACACAATGTAGCTAGGTTTTACATTTCATTATATTTTAAATTTTGGTTTAGAGTTTTAAGTTTATAGGTTTGGGGTCATGTTAAAGTTCTAGGATTAGAGTTTAAGGTTAGGTTTTAAATTCATGTTTAAGGTTTTACATTTAGGTTTAGGTTTTCTGATTTTTAAGGTAAATATAAATTTTAGGGTTGTCATTTAAGGTTAAGGTTTATGTATAGGGTTTTAGGTTTAAGTTTAGGCTTGAGACTTAAAAGTTTAATTTTTTACATTAAATATGAGCTTCAACATTAAAGGTTATAAGGTTATAGGGTTTTAAATTTAAAGTTTAAGTTTATGTAGGGTTAATGTTTTAGGATTAGGTTTATTGTTAAAATTGTAGGTTTATAAGGTCATAGGGTTTTATGTTTGAAATTAAACTTCATTTCTAGAGTTTTAAAATTTAAATTTAAAGTTTTAGGGTTTTAGGTTTAAAATTAAAAATTTTAGGTTTAATTTTTTTAATTTTAGGTTTAAGATTTAAAGGTTTTAAGTTCTGGTTTTAGGTTGAGGATTTAGGGTTTCAAGTTTTAGGTTTAAGGTTTAGGGTTATGTTTAAAGTTTTAAAGTTATGGTTTTTTTGGAAGGTGGTTGGATTGACTTGCAACAAATTCATGCAAGTTTTCAAGTTTAGGGTGTTAGGTTTAGGGTTTAAAGTTGCATTTAAAGTTCCAAAGTTATGATTTTTTTAGAAAGTGGTTGAACTGACTTACAACAAATTCATGTAAGTTTTTGAGTTAAAGTGGAATGGGGCATTGGTGGATTTAAATCCAAGTGGAAAAGGCTAATGAAACATTTTGATACGGTTTGATTGAACAAATGAAAAGTACAATCATTTGTTTAGGGTTACTACATTATTGACTAACTTTTTACACAGGCATTGCCAAGGCTTCACAATTGAAATTATTGGCAAACATCATAACAACCCAATAGAACATGGCTGGGATGGTGACTATTAACTAAAGGTTAACAAATCCTTGACCTCAACCTTGAAATCTTCATTTATAATGACTTCACACTCTTTAACTACCTTTAAATTGACGATTTTGAATGCATTATTTTTTAATGCTAACATTTACATTTGCCCTTAACAAAGCCTCCCATTCCTTGACACTAATTTCCAATTTGTTGGCAAGAATGGCAAGGCTTTTTTATTATGATTGTAACATTTCTAATTTGGTCAATGGCCTTTCAATTGATGTACCAGTAAATGTGGCAGTGATGCACCCCCAAACTCCTTGATGGACTCAACTACGAGTCCAAAGGTGAAGATAGCGAAAGGAGAAGGAATTGGGGCATGTTCCTTAGTTCGTAACACTTTAGGGGTAGAAGGGCATGTTGGAGTTCTGGGATGGGACTAAAAAAAATGACAAGTAATTCACTTACTCACACGGACCTGCACAAACCAAACAACAAGTTGGTTAATGCATGGTTTAAACACTTTGGTGCATGGACGAGTCACGGGCAAACACAGATTCACAAGACTCATCACGGCCCGGACTTGGGGGAAACCACCACATTCCCCCTTACAGTATACTCTATGCCTAGCCATGGGGCTAGCACTCAAATGTCGTTTTGTCCCAGGACTCCCAAGTGGGAGTCTCGAAATTCCCACATCTGGGACTCCTACAACTTTGGGGCCTTGTAACGTTACATGTAGACCTCCGATTGAGATAAAGTCTGAAGCAAAGTTGTAGCTTTCGTCAAGAGATTTCCAACGGTATGTCGCACACCTCCTACAAGCATGGAAATCGGGGCGATTCCCGACTTTTAATGGTCAGGAATCAAATTGTCGATTTGACTCCCGACCCTTCTTTTGGCCATAACTTGTGTTTTAAGTGTCCAAATGGGTCATGTGAGCCCATTAACATATAAGTTCCAAGAGTTTTTTAATGATATAAGGAAATATTCAATCCAATAGGTTTTGACCCCTATAATCACTCTATGAAGATTCGGGAATCCACTGGGAATCTAACTCCCAAAATGGGAGCTCGCTTGAGAGCTCATTCCTTCACATCTCTTACACTCCCAGGAGAATGAAATATGACTCCCGGGCTTCACATTTGGCTCACACCTTTGCAAGCCCTCGCCTTGGTCACGAGCCCAAGGCTAAGGTTGCGATAAGCAAGAGGAATAAATGACAGCCATGTTGTTTCATCTAATGTAGGGCTAAGAATAAGGTTAGGAGAAGGGCTAGGAAAGGATTATTAAGATGGACTAGTTGTACCTTCAATCAAATTTGCCACCTTTTTAATACATTTTGTGTTGCATGTCCATTAGTTGATTTGAATTATGCCAAAACCTATTCATTCTACAATACAACCCTTTCTACACCTTCTTCATTAGTTGTGTCTGTTTTTAACTCCTTCGATGTATCTCATAATATGTTTTTTAAACTTTTTTCTTGGAAAACAAAATTTGGGAACTTCAACTTGTAATTTGCATAAACAACTTTCCAAACATGGCTGGGTATAAGTTGTGTGACATTTTTTATGTCTTGGCTATAAAACATAAAGTGATGGTTGTAGGATCTGGCTAAGGAACTCAAATGTGAAAAATCCACAATGCACTTGAGGACTTTTTCTTTCTAAGGTGCCTTTATGGGCTTCTTATTAACTAATGTTTCACAATCATTTTATTGGGTCATGAGTTGGTCAAGGTCAATTCCCTCCATTTCTTGTTGACCCTAAAATGCACTTGAATAAATGGAAACATTCAACATATTTTGTAGCTTTGTATGAAGGAAATATATTTAGGGTTTAGTAGCTTCAAAATCAAATAACAACTAAAAGACACCAGGTATAGGGTTTGCATTTTGAGACCATGCATAGATAGAGGTTGTACCAAAAATAAAAAAACAAAGATAAAATTTTAAATAATCCAAAATATACAAATGGAAAATAGTGGTTGTGTGTGTAGAACATTGTTGGGTCATTAAAGGTAGCTAGAATTGACCATAGGTCCTACCTCCAACAACTTGCCAATAGTGGTGGTACCCCAAGGTAGTCACTCCAAATGCACCTTGAGTTTGAGTTTCAATTCTTGAAAATGTGTTTGGATCCCATTGACCTAGTTTATCATACATACTATGATTTATTTTTCTAATGTAACTTTCTAGTTTTAAATGGCACAAATTTTGTACAAAATTGAATGGAAATAAATTCTCATAATTTTGTCTTTGTAATTCTGCCACATATATTTATGCATGCTCCCATTTTAGAGTTCTATCTTTGCTTTTCTTAATTTTTGTACATACTTTATCCATGCCTGGTGGCAGTAATAGATTGCATTTTCAACTTCATAACCTTAAACCTAGTTTCTTTGAATTGTTGTTAGATGTTAAAGTCTTGAAACCTTAAACCACTCCAAACCATTTCTTTTCAATATATTTTGGATTATTTAGAATTATGTCTTTTTTTAAATTTTGAATACAACCTTTAGTTATGCCTAGTGGTGATTACAAATTCATTGAAGGAACATAACTTTAAACTTGGTTTCATTGAGTTGCTGTCGAACCTTAAAGTCTTGAAACTCTAAACCACTCCAAACCATTTTTTTAAAAATATTGTGGATTATTTAAAGTTCTAGTTTTTAAAAAAAAATTTGGTACAACCTCTATTTATGCTTGGTGACAATTATAGATTCATTGAAGGAACATAACCTTAAACTTAGTTTCTTTGCATTTCAACCCCAAAGTCTTGAAACCCTAAACCATTCCAAACCATTTGTTGTAACAAAATTAACAACAAAAATTTGACATGACATATAGTCTTTTGATGATCACAATAACACATATAAAACTTTTCACAAACTACAATTAGAATATGAATATGCTAGAACAATATAAGAACATTAATGAAGCAATTAAGGTTTTCAATTTGCAACACGAGTTTACATATTTCCATTATTGTTGGTGATCTTGAACAATGCCCAAGGCACATCCATTGGGATAACAATACATGATTCACAAAATTCTAGCAAGTAAACCAAAATCCATTTGAGTTGTAGTCGTGCCAATTTAATTTGCTTTGAAATCTAGCTATTAGGTTTTTGTAGGTCCCCAAACCTCCCCAACTCATATCCTCTGACCACATTGTAAAGTAATGTTGAAATGCTTTGTTCCAACCATTTGTCATCATTGTACTAGTATGCTATTGATCTTTGAACAAAAAAAACCTTTATGAGAAACCCATTTGGAATAATGAAAGATGCATGAGTTTGAGGAGGGACAATGTCTTTTGTGAAGATGACCCTTTCATTACCAATTGGAACCTCTACAAATATTGACTCAAGTCCATTGAAATTTTGTGTGCGCAAAAATGCTAGAGGAGGTTGACAACCTTGAAGACTCAACATAACTATGTCTAACATTGTTTCTACCATTTTGAGGTTTTGATGGCTTGTTGATTGACTTAGACTCTTTGGAGAAATTGGAATCACATCCACTATTGCTATTTTAGAAGTTGCAAACACAAACTTCACTACATTATGTTAAATTGCACTTATCATGGTCTATTTGGACAAATGTTGCATGTTGTAATTTGCACTTGATCTGGGAAAGAGAAAATGCCTTTCTTACTTGTTACACTACTTGTGAATAAGTCAGATTCAGCAACATCCGTAATAAAGTTTGATAGAGTCACATTGATATATGTCTTAGGAATGTCTAAACACCTTGTAATTCCCCACAAACTTATTGATAATGAAATCTAATAGGTCACCCAATGCTTCAATTAAAGTCCAACTCCCATTGCCACATGCAAAGATGTGCATTGCATTGCTCATTTTTGTTCTGGTTTGCAAATCATTGAACAACATTCAAAATTAGGAAATTCTCACAACATGAATTTCTATTAGCAAAAGAAGAAGAGATGGGGCCAAAAACAAATTCTAGTAGAACAAATTAATGTTTTTGTAACATCATCCTATCATGCATCCTTTCCACAAAAAACATTATACCATTCATATTTGAATGATATTCCAAACATTTTTCCAAAACTACTACAATTTTGTTTTAGTCTATGTGACACTATTTATCAAATCAGCATTGTTGAAGGCAGTTTGGCATGGGGAGTGAACATATCCCAAGTCACCTCGTGTTTTTGAAAGTTCTATCACTACTTGTTCGAATGCTTGAGTACTTGTGCTCAATCAATATGGCATGCAAGAAGGAATTAACAACGCATTAGATCAAACCTTTCAACATGCTTTGAAAATTGATTCCTTCACCAAACAATCAAAGATTGAAGTTTGCACAAACCATTCAACCAATTGTTAAGTCTATATCAGTAAGTGATGCACTTAAATTGGAAAAACTTCACATGTTAAAAGTAGTTAGATCCTGTATGTTTGAGATGCAGAGTCCACAGTTGCACAGGGAGGAACAACAACCTATTGCCCATTGGAGGAAACATCATGTTGCTGTAATAGATTGGCACAACATCATAACCCAATAACATGTAGATACAAGAATGCCCCTGCTCCACATTTTGCAGATGGGTTTTGATTCTTGAAGCAAGTCTCTCCAAAATCACAACAAAGCAGGAAGACTGAGTGAATTTCACAAGAAGGTTTTGCAGTCTGGAAATTTCTCTTGTTCCTGTACAAGCAGGAATCCTACCCTTTTCATTGAGGCCAACTCCACACATGGATGTCTTGTAAAACATCTACTGCAAGTTATCATTTATTTCTCCTCCCATGTTGCTTTTCAGCACAATCCCCCTTGCTGTGCAGTATTACACTTCATGACACACCTGCATAATCTTATTGGTGATGGGGGTTGCAGAATGCAGAGAACAAAGTAGAGAAGCTTGAGAAGAAGACCACTTTTGCAGCAGGTGGCATGATGTTAACTCCACCAGGGCAATGGAAGCAGCCAATGTTCTCAACATTGTGCACCACACCAAAAGAGCTAATCTTCACTGTAAGGCAGAAAGCTCTTATTTGATAATCTTCAGAAAAGATCATGAGACAAGTTATAATCAGTACTGTGATTGAGTTGTGTTTGGGTTGGAAGTTAACTTCTTTATCTATGAAGCAAATTGCACACATAAAACAACAGCAGAAGTTTGTGTTTGGAGAATGCTTTGAGGAACTTTGAAATGGCACATAGTTAGGAGTAATGAAGACTTGCACATATAACCTTGTCTGCATCCTTCCAAAAAGGTTTGTTTTGCTTCTTCTCTTCCACATCTTAGGCATCAAAGGAAGCTGAAGTTACATCAGTGCAGCTCCATTGATGCCCTATAAGACTGGTTGTCACAGCAATCAAGTCACCTGCTATATCTGGGATGAGAATTATCTTATGATTGAACTCATCATGGATCTGAGACGAGAATTATCTTAGGATTGAACTCATCATTTTGGAGCTAATTCATACCGTAGAAAACAAATTACCAGATCAAGAGAAACATGGCAGACTAGACAGCTTTCTTCTTAGAAGAATCATGAAAGAAGGTTGCCAGCACAGCCATATTATGCCTTGAAACACCATGGATTTGTGGTTCAATTGGAGTGTGTCACAGAGAGTTTTTGCTGCAGAGGACCCAACAAAGAACTTTCTTTGTTCAAAGATTCCACATGATGTACAATTCTTTATCCACATTTCTAATGACATATATGCCAGTGCAACATCCAGAAGAAATCACCAAATGCAGTCTTTGCAGAAAATGAGAATTTTTGTGAGAATCTCATGCATCTACTATCAAGCACTATCCAAAGGTGTGGCATCTTTAGAGACCTTTGCTATGCAGTCATTCCATTTGAGCAGCACAATTTTTAGCCATCCTGAAACTGATTTCTGACATTTCATTTTCCGGATGATGAAGCACAAGCACTTCACAAATTGTGCAAGGTGATCAGATTGCTAAGTCTGATGATGGCAAGACTTATCTCCATCTGGAGTGTCCAGACATGGATTAGCGAAAATGACTTCAGATGGGAAAGGGATCATGGGGTTCATTCATGAGGGAAAATCAAATACATTGTGTAAATGTTTGACATCTGTTGCACTTGCTTTGCACATAGCTAGTGCATGCAATTATATTGCTGTGTGCACTGAGAAAGAAGTTTGCTGCCACCACATCCATGTGCTTGAAAGGTCTCATTTGACTGAATTGCTTGCAGCAACCTCAGGACACAATTCAGATCCTACTTCTGCAGGATGAAGCACCGCATCTACTTCACAGATGTCAATTCCAAGCTGAGCAATGTCAGTGACACAAGTCGTCCCTCTCTACCTCCCACATTCCTCTACATCTACAACATCACCACATTGTCATCAGTCAAAAATCATATCCAATCCAAAACCACAGAAAATTTGAGCAAAAACTTCTGCACACCGGTCTCTTCTTGAAAACCTTCCATAGTCAAGGTCTTGATCTTCTCCTGTCAGAAAAATTCTTATGGAAAAACTCGGAGTTTTTTCTGTGGAGGCTTTTCTCTTGTTCTTGTTCTTGCACATGATGGAATGCCTTTCCTTGTACAAAAAAATTGTAACAACTTGTGCATCCAAATCTTTTAGAAACAGATTCGGTTTAAACTGGAAACCATGTGAGCGAAGAGAAAGAAAGCAAGAAAAAAAGGGGATACTTAGAAACAAGGACAAAATAAGAAAGCAAGGGGTGTGTCACACTGTGGCCTTGCCATTTACATTAAAAAGGATCTTAAGGCAAAAGAAGAATTATGGAAACTCTAATATTTCACCATGCAAAAATATAATCTTCAAAAAATCCTCTAAAAGAAACCAAAGTCCTTCAAGAGATTATAACTTATAACTAATCTCAAGTTTCAACACAGGCCAAAATATCATCTTTCAAGAATCCTCATACAAAAATAGACCTATTATTACCTAGGGGCCAAATTCCCTTAAGCTACTATACTCTATATTGAATCTAAACACAATATCCTTGCCTTGGTAGGCAAGGCCAATAAAAGACAGTTGGAACAAGACATTACTTCTATTTGATGATCCAAAGTTGCATGATTTGTCAAGAGGGTACTTACTAGTGTTGTGTGGGTATTTGATTTTGTTAATACCCTATTGACCTTGGCAACTTTAACACTAATTATATATAATCTTGAAAAGTGTTGAAATTTTCAAAAAAAAAAATTCAAATAAAAAAAATTGTGAAAAGAAAATATAGAATCTTCAAGAATATTTGATTTGTTGAAATGAGAATTTCAAAATCAATTAATTATTCAACAAACATGTGTTTGAAGCTACCGAGGTAGTATGGTTACTCCTGATTAGGTTATTTGAAAATTTTAAGTCAAAGAAGTGTGGGTTTCAGTTTTATTGGGGGAAAAATTTGAGTAATCAGAATCAAAGAACAGCCGGCTCCTATTATTTCTAGAAATCAAATAACCGGGAAAGAACCATGGTTTTTATGGGTGGTTACTAGAAGTTACACCAAAATATCCGGTGGTTTCTTGAGTGGATAACTAGTGTATATACCTGGCAATTCTTTAAGGGTTTAAATTTTTTGGAATGGAGGTTTTTTTATTCTGAATTTTTTGTTTTACAAAATTCAAAATTGGAGGTTATTAGAAAATTCAAATAACCGCCTAACAATGGTATTGTGAAGCAAGAATTTTCTGTCAAAACAAAATAATTCTTTTCCACTTGCATTTATTGACCATTGGTGGTCTCCTCACACACCAAAGCTCCACTGAATATGGGCAATTTTTGCAGCTTTTTCAGGCAATCAAAACTAAAACCCATGTCTTCTATTTTTAGTTTGGAAACAAAGGAAAGAAAATCCCTGTGCAAAAGGGCACCAGACAACTAACCAGGACAGGTGTGTGTGTGTGTGTGTTTTTTTTTTCCAAATTTGTGAAGTAGGTGGGTTGGCAATCGTGCACAAGAGGACTTCGCCAAATTTGGCTATAGGTAGTGATATCCTCTATAATTTGGCAACCTGTTGGAACCTATTTTAGAAATATGAGAAATTTTGATATTATTTTTTCCCCTCATAATGTGGTGATTAGCAGTTTTTTTCCAGAAACACATCTGTACCTTGCATACCCTCTTTTTCTTTCTTGTTAGGTTGTGAAAATTCACGCCCCCAAAAAAATAAAACATTGACCAAGACAAGGAAAGGAACAAGAGAAACCTCCCAAGGCCAAGGGGCAGATGATCAGGGGTAAATTCAAATCAGTGAGTAACTAAGATATTAGGAGTTCTAATTTAGTGACAACCAATGCGTGGTTATCACCTATCACAAATAACCAAGTGAGAATTGCATTAAGAATTAAAGTTATTACAACACATTTAAAGTTTTGTGACTTGAGTTTAGCAACTAGCCAAGGCTTAGTGATTTGACAAGTTGTTATTTACAACTGGGTCTAGCAACTAGTCAAACTGTTAAACTTAATTTGAGTGATTTCTAAGTTTAGTGATTTGACTAGTTGCCAAACCCAAGTTGGGTAGTATTGGCGTCAAGGGCTTTTTCAATAGTTTGGAGGGGGTTTTCCTCCAAACTATTCTAACATCATCAAAAAGACCATCCCAAACTAATTGTGGTATTTTTTCATAAGTCCAACCTTCAAAGTTGAAACCTTATCGTTACATTCTAATCGATAATCCACTAATCAAGTAGTGAGGATGAAGGCGAGTTGGGCTTATTGTTGTCAAAAGTTGCAAGGGGGGAGTCTTAATATTATTGATGCAATTGAAGCCTTTCATGATTTGTTGCATAAATGAGTGCTAAAGGCCTATGAGCTTGGGAACTCAAACTCACAAACCTTGTTATATAATACAAAGTTCTAAGAATGCAACTATCGAAGCACTAGTACAAGTGGATGCCCAACATTCAATGGGCCTTATACCACATTCGTATCTCCACTTGAGGTTCACAAGCCTGAAATAAAATTGGACAAGATTTGGGGCAAGTTTTGTAAATCTATCAAGGTAGCATCCTTCACCTCTCCCCCAAATAACAAGTGATGGACAATTCAACATAGAAGAGACTGATCCAGACTGATCCAGGATCAAGTGAACTAGCCAACTATATAGGAAGGGGCTTTAAAAGACAAATAACAACATTTTGGTAAGAGATGGATCTACTCCTTTATCATAGTCTCAAGCCCAAGAGTTGCATGACTTTTGCTGAGGTTGAACAAAAGCCATTGGACGTACATTTAGAATAGTGCATGCATTCATGGTTCCCCACCATTAGACTCAACGTCAGGCACCATTGTGAATGAGGACTAGGTTGGAATCTTTGATCATTGTGAATGACACTAGGTTGTTTGCAAATGACACCAGCAGTGGCAGATGGGACTGCCAACTTTGCTAATTAACCTCCCATCTATGATTTTAAAATACAAAATTGGAGTGCAATCCAACATCCGCACTCAAGTATGTTCTATACTATTTACAGAAGGAGACCCCAACAGTTCGTACAAAAGGTCAATGTAATCCCCCTTTCCAATTGTCCTCATAAGAAAATGTACTTTCTCTTTATGGTAGATTGGATTCGCTTGAATTTGACCCTAATTTTGGACTTGTAAGATAACACTCTTTTAATGGGCTATACCCAATACAGGTTGAAATTTCTTGAGTAAGCAACTAAAGCTTGGACAATCTGTGAAAGCTAAGTGAGGCTCCTTGATCCCTCATGACTTCAAATTTAAGTGTACCAGCTTGTGACACTCATATATATATATATATATATTCCAATTTTGTGATTTAACCAAACTGGCAATCATCCAGAAGTAGATTTAGCCAAATTTGTCTATAGACAAGATAAGTTTAGGAACTGTGCTTATACCAGCTGGAACCTGTTGTAGAGATTTGAAGAATTAGGGCCAATTTTTTCTCCAAAAATCCTTTATATGTGTTAAAATTTTATTTTTCAGATTAAAGAAATGAAAAAAACATCCAAAAAGGGGGAAAAAAAGAGAAAAACACTTGAGCACAATTATGGGATTTGCTCTGTGCATTTCCAAAAAAATTCATGACCATCCCATCTGCATGTAATTGAATTTCATGGGTACCTAGAATTAAGAGGATTTTGCCAATTTTAGGAACGCCCATATCAATGTGCTACATTTGGGTTGGCTCGCCGTCTATATCCAGTTTTCAGAGTCCTTCTTACCCATCCATATAACAAGATCTGAACAGGGGATTGATCTGTCACCAATATTCAGTGAACCAGTCACCATCAACCTGGAACGTCCTATGGAACTGATCCAATCGGTTGAACAATGCTCCAAAACTCCACTACCATGTCTGGTAGCAGCGTTTTGGAGATGGGCTAATTGCTTGTATTTTGACACTCAGAGAAGTGGAGATGTTAGTGGAGGATGTTCTTGTCCAAAAGACTGCAACGTAATATAATCCCAAGACCCTCTGGATGTAGAGGGAGGAAGATGACACAGTTCTATCGTACTTATGTACCTATTGAAGGCTCGTTGAGGAGGAGGCTTTATGGGATTTCTGGAAATGCTGGACGGTGGTGTGGCCATGTTGCTCCATCCGCATTCAAGGTCTTAAACCAGGTATCGGTAAGCTCATCATCCAAAGTTATGGAAACCTGGATTTTCAAAGTTGTAAGGTTGGAATGGGACGACTATATTGGTTGCGCAAATTTGTGATGAGGGTTTGAAAAAGAGACAATAGACTGAAAAGTCTCTCACATTTGCTCTCTAGACTTGAGCCTCTCCATACGGTTGTGGTTATATGGACTCTGGAGTATCCAACTTCAGGAAAGAGGCAATAAGCCCTTAAGGGCGTAAAGAAACCTGTCACATGTGTGCAACCATAACTCTTAGAAGCCAAAGACCTCTGAAGGATCTGTGTTTTGTTAAAATTACGGAGAAAAAAGGAACCAACAAAAACCAAGACCTCGTGTTAAGCATTTACTATGACCCGTACCAAGGCTCAAGGGCAGACTGTTGTACAGCAATATGACAGTTTGCTTCTTCACGACTACTGGATTTGAGAGATCATAACAGAAATATTTTTCGGCCTCATTGCAGGTTAACCCTTGACTTTAGAGGCTCTCAAAAAAAGGAGAGTTTTGAAGGGGGAGGCTAGTAAAAGGCAGAACAAAGCCTAACTAACACCTGCTGTTCATTGACTAGATAGTTTGATCCATCCATGTGGGTTGCCATTAGTAGTCTCCCACCAATTTGCAGTCCCAATTTTGGTTTTTATTGCTGGGGCGGGGAAAAAGACAAAAACTGAACTTGGATGTGAGAAAATATTTGTGCAGGGTCGTATACTGAGCTGCAATGGAGATGTTCTTAGAGCTTTTCACTTGTGCATTGTTTTGGATGAAAAACAGTAACTCAACTAATTTCGTATCATTTGTAATGTCTTTCATCACAAACTTCTAATATCATAAAATTTTAATAGAATTTATACGAAATTATAAAATAATATGTCTGTGCAAAATTCATAATTTTAGAATATAAAAATGACAATATATATTTTGTATTTATAATGTTTTGATGTGAGGTATGTATCATTTATATTTTTAAATTAAAATTATATTATCATGATGTAATTTTATAGAAAATTATGTTATTATTCTGTATTAAACATGAACATTTATATATGTTATTTAAAATTAATATTTCATCTATCTGAATATTTAAGATATGAAATATGTACAAATATCATTCATATTAACCATGACATAAAAATCATATAATTTTGTATGAACCTATGAAAATCAAATATCGCACAAAATTTTTATGAATCTATAAAATTTGATAAGTTTTTGATGTCAACTTTCTTAACTATTCCTAATCTATACCACTATTTTGTTTGTTCAATTAATTAATTATGAAAGGTACATTTTTTGGGGGGTTATTATGAGACACTTTGATTGACCCATCACAATAAAAAAAAGAGAAAATCAAAAGGACCTTCCCAAAATTAAAAATTATAATCCTGGTTCAGCCTTACCATTTGGTCTACCTATATAGCTTACAAAGATAAAATTTTGGGCAAAACATAATAGGATTAAATGTGTGGCTATGAAGAACAGATTAAGAAACACATGTGAACTTGCAGAAGACTCTAAAAACATACTAAGAACATGATGGGAATATCAAAATCCAAAAACTATCTCAACTATTTGCAAGGTTCCATAAGTGGTTTAATATTAAGGGGTCCAATATTAGACATGGATATGCATGATGCCTAAAATATTAAGGTACCTTGTGCAAAAGTGAAAGCTATATTGGAATGCAAACATGAAAAGAAAATTACTGGGAAACAATTTTTTAAAAAAAGCCTCGTTCTCAAGCTTGTCAATTCATATGACAAAAACCGAGATCAAGGGGGCTATATTTCTTGAGTCTTTAGCATGAATTACTGAAACTGCACCAAAAAAAAGAGTAATGCTTCCTTTTTTTGAAAAGTGAAAGAGTCACAATACTTTTTTTTTTGTTAGCTCCTCCTTCTATAAGACATCCCAATTAGTGGACTTTTCTTTCACAAATATCAATAAATTCCATAGTTATAGCCATAGTTGACAACACATCAACAATTTTACATGAGGAGCATGAGATGTAAGCTGAAGGAAAATTGTGTGCATCAAAATAGGTATGATTAAGAGGAGATAATTCGTTAGCCCAAATTGACAACACATCAACATCTTTACATGAAGAGTATCTCATGTAAGCTGAAGGAAAGTTGTGTGCATCAAAGTAGGCACAATTAAGAGGAAACAATACAATAGCCCAAATCACAATGGTCATAAAAAATCAATAGATTTTTTGACACAAATTGAGATTTCTAAGAAAATCTATTGAAGGATCTTTCGTTTGATGCAATGAGTATCATAGGAAGGGATGTCTTTGAACATGTGGCATATAGTAGACGGCCAAGTTAAAAACCCCATTTCATGGATTCTAATCAACACATTTCCTCTCAAAAGGCTACAACCAAATAAACCAAACCCTTGGATTGACAAACAAGAGATTAGTGGGAACCCTAGGAGTTGATGTAATATTCCCCACTTTATTTTATGACACTTGCTGTGAACTCATAGTTGGCAAAAGTGATTACTGGAATAGATTTGTCACTGATGTTGTTGCAGTCCTTTGATGGCTCTACAATACTGCCTCATAACTTTGAGCTCAGTATCACACTGCAAACACATCCAATATTGCCCATGAGTTGTTGTACCTAGTTCAGTTCAAGGACTTTGTGTTCATGCACTGTCTAGTCTGTATTCATTATATTTGACAAATCCTTAAGCCTGGCCTACTACTACTGGCTGGGCTCAAACTACACTTGCTTCGCTCATTCTTTTTGGCAGATGGACAACTTTGGTCGGTGGTCCTTTTTGGTCCCTTCTTTCAGCTTGTTTTTTTCCCTTTGTTTAGAAATAAATAAAGAAGAGGTGCAGTGCATTTGCTCCATTCATTCCATTTGCATACGGACTTTTTCCAACTTTTTTCTGTTTATACTTGTACTTGTTCACCTATATTGTCATATTTTTTGTTTTGGACAGGGTCTGAAACTTGCAACCTTTGTTGGTCTGGTATTAAGTATATTACAAACTATTAGTCTGGTCTTGATACGTGTTTGTCTGTTTAGAAATGAAATCCCAAAAAGGAACTCCTCCCAAGTAGCAGTTATATATTGTGTTTCGTACTATTGTCTGATGTTTGCCACAAAATAATTCACAAAAGGTCTGGCGGGGGAAAAGAAAAAAGATAGAAAAAAAAGGAGATTTTTACTGGTATGTGCTGAAATGGAGGGGGGGTTGTATATTGTAACCTTTGTTGGTCTGGTGTCAGTCTGGTCATGACAAATATGTCTCTTTAGAAATGAAATACCAAAAAAGAAACGGGTATCAGGTAGCAGCTAGATATTATATACCAGTTTAAACTAAATAATCAATGTATTATGATTTGTGATGCATTGGTACAAATTTATAGTGTTTATGTGGAACAAATAAACTCAATATTCAACTGTAATTCATGGCCCTACCATTCGCCTACGCCAAAAATGACAAAGAACACAGCTAAGGCATAAACAAATTTGCAGCCAATGAGTTGATGCAGCATGCACCCAGGGGGCTCAAGGTTTTCTTTCTTTTGGTGGGGGGGTGTTGGAATTTTGTTGTCCCCATGGTGTTCCCATCAAGTTCCCAATATATACCTCAACATGTTCCCAAAATAGCTCCTCACTTTATCCCATATCCTTTGTCCTAAGTTCTACTCTTGTAGCTCTAAAGGAGGAGATCACGACATATCTATTTTGGGACTGTCCGAAGGTTGATTTTTATTAATTTTTTAATTAATAATAAATTTCATGTGGGGAGGGTGATGGGGCCAATTTAAGATGCCCATCACAAAAGAAAACAAATTGAATTTGCAAGGTCCCCACAACTAATTAATATGAGTCACAATATAGACTGCCATGCTAAGACAGTCTCGTTCAAAATAGACTGACAAACAAGTAGCCATAAGGAAAGGGCCACCATAGTTCACAAAACAAAACAATTACAGCTTCCGACTCATCATGTGCGACAAGATTACACCTTCAAAGTCATACATGACAAGAGAGGAGGACGACTTGGCTGCATGGAGTACAAAGACTAGTTTCTAAACCCAAATTCCAGACTTGTCAGCTCTCTCTACTCACATCCTTGAAACCCTACATATGTCTGGTCTTAGTATCCAGCTGGTATCCCAGCCCTAAGGGCTAGGCTGGTCTGGTGGTTGATACCGAGGCTTATAGTTAATAGTTTATACCAGGCCCCCAACTATATACCAGATCAGTGTTTTTCTGGGAAGTTTTTTTTTCAAATCACCAGAATTTTACAATAGGTTCCAGTAGGTAGCCAGGAATATAGAAAGATTATGGTTTTTTTCTACTTTCTGGTATGTAGCCAAATCTGGCTAAATCTTCTCGTGGATGGTCATCACTTCAGCTACATCACAAAATTGAGAGAGAAAAAACCCTCTACCAGACACTAAGTACATTCAGCTCCGATTTATTCTTAACACTTAGAACCTGATATTTGTACCCCAAAAATCCTGTTTTTTGCTGGATGTCCTTGAAACAGCAGGTTTTCAAGGAATGCCCCAACACAACACATATCTCAAAGGATAAACTCTCTGGTTTTTTTGTTTGTAGACAAAACACCTGCCAAAGTTTATTGTAATGAAACATGGCAACAAAGAGGAAAATGAGAAGGCAAATGAAAGGACAAAAGTCTGGTCCAAATTATGCATAAGAAATGACTACCTTGTTTTGCAACCAAAGTCTATTAGCACAAATAATGAACTACCAACCATCAAGTGGCATATCAGAAGTGATTTTGTTCAATTTGCTTGATTATTGATTTGTTCCTAAATATGTTATCAAAATTTAGCAAATTTCTCTTATTAGTTTCCCATATGTGCCTCTATATGTTCCTACTACTGACCAAAGGAGCTATGATCCAAGTAGCTATCTAAATTGTTGCCAGTATTGGGTAGGGTGAGATATCCACTGAGAAATAAGTTGAAGTGGAGTGGTTTGTGAAGCCTATTGAGAGAATGGAAAAAAGAAAATGACCAGGGTAAATAGGACTGACCCAAAAAACAGAGGTGAGAGATAAACATCTTGTTATGGTGGGAGGCCCTGCAACCAAAAAGTTGGGCACATAAAGTTTTGTGAACATTGTGATTGCAAACAATCTAAAGAAATGCTATGTTTGTTTCAAACAACTTTTTTTAGTAAATGTTATGTTTTATTCTTTCTTTGATCAAGTTGCATGCCTTCCATACTCACAACATGTCCTAAAATCCGATGCATTTGCTAAGGTTCAGTTTTAGGTTTACTTCCCTTAACTTTAGTATCACAAACTTCAGATGTTGCAAGTGAGTCTCCTAAGTTGTGTTGTGTATATTCAAGTTGTCAACAAAAATCTTCAAGAATTTATCCATATACTTTTTAAAAACTTCAATATGGTTCTTGAAACAATGTTGGTTGTGTTCTTCATGCCGAAAAGCATAACATTCCAATCAAAGAGACTAGATTTGGCGATTAATGCAATCTTCTTCACGGCTTTTGGCGACATCTTTACTTGCCAGAATCCAAACTACAAATCAAAAGTAGAAAAGCATTGGGATCTTCACAACTGCGTAAGAACATCAACAATTAAAGGCATCAAGAATGCATCCCTTTTGGTATGTTGATTCAATGGACGATAATCCCCGCATAACCATTGATTGTCATCTTTCTTTATAGGAAACATTATTCTACATGCATATTTAGATGTGTTTTGGCTTCTTATATGAAACCAAAACATTTATCTAACATTCCATTTCCAACTCTTCCCAAAAAGATAATCTATTTCGGGTAGTGCAACATGATAGAAATCCTTATGTGTCAATAGTGTGTTCACCAATATTGTAACAACCTAGCTTTCTTTTATTCTAGGCAAAGACATCCTAAAATTGGTCTAATATCTACCATAACTACTTGCCATTTTCATGGTCAAGGGTGGGATCCATATCAATTTTTGATCTAATTTCTTCCTAACAATTTCTTTTCCTATCTTTGGTATTAACCAATGACAAAGGTTCTATTTGTGCCTTGCCATTTCTTGTGTCCTTGATTGAAAGATTTGAGGCAATCTTGCTAATAGAAATTGAGGAATATTTCATTCCTAGCTTTTTTCTTCCTTTATTGTAGCACACCACATTTAGTCTTCTAGATCATTAGAATTAAAAAACTTTCTCCAAACATAGTGTTGTCAGCTTGGTTCTCAATCAGTAGGTTGATGATTTGAATTGGCCCCTCCAATTTAACCATTGCTTCCATTCCATCATCACCCATTTCTTCCAGCTAAGGAATCGCCTCATGTTGAGTCATATCTACTGTTTGAGTGAACATAGAAAGGTTCCACATATGCTCTTCATCATTAGATGCATCCTTGTTGTTATTAGAATTATTTTGACTTTCATCATCATCAAAGAATGATACCTTATTATTGATTGTTGTATGTTGAAGTCATTTCTCTAGATTTTCCACAATATCATGTTGTGTTTGATTCTTAACAACCTACATCATAATGACCATTGTTCAATGGTAGAATTTGGAGATTGTTTCCAAGTCCTTGTCTCACTTGGATGGTGCACTTCTCCACATACATTACAACTTTGATTTTAATCAAGAAATCTAATCCAAGCAATAGGTCATAGTTGTTAGTATCCATAATCATAAAAGTCATTAGGCATTGGATGTCTCCAACTTTTATTACAATTTCATTTATCTTACCAAACGTTTAAGTTACAACTCTTGATGTAGTCTTATAGGATTTTAATCCCATAACTAGATGCATTATACCATTTAGTAACTATAATTCATATAGTATAATGCATCTATATAGGATCATTTTGAGGAATTATATGGGATTAGATGGGACAATGCATTATATGATTTCATGGACCACTCTTGTGGCCATGATTGACATCAATGTTCCTATATTAACCAATCTTTCAATCAAATGATTGTTGACCTCTATTAAAATATGTAGTGTTTTGTTTTGATGACACTTGTTAATGCATATTTTGTGAATTACAAGTGTCTCCTTTAATTTTATCAAGTTTGATGATTTCAGACTATCATCCTTCTTCTTCTGCATTAACTTCACAAGACTCTCCAAGTACTCTAACTCCCCTAAGATGGACAAAATAGTTTCCATCAGAGTTTTTTTAAAAATTCCTTTTATGAAGTGTGTCAAAATCTTAAAGCATGTTGGTCCTTCTTTCATTACATCCATGGGTCCAAATCCTATAGTTCTATCATTTGCTTCATCAATCTCCAATGTTTGCATTTCCATTGGTAGCTGCCTTTTAAAGATTCTAGCTTCGAAAAATTGTCATGTTTGGTCCCACATAGCCTATTCAATTGTTCTAACGTTATTGATTCATCATCCACAAATACTTCCCGGTAATTATTTGTAGTTGAATGTGACTTGGTTTCCTTCCCTTTCTTCCAACATTTGTTTTCAATATGACCCATACCTACACAATAACCACATTTGAAACCACAATTTTTCGTTTTATGTGGAAGACCGCATTTACCACATTTAGGTTTAAGGTCCCCAATTTTTGGACAAATAGTAGCAACATGATCAACTAAATTGCATATTTGACACACTAAAAAAATGTTGGCAATCGGTGATCCAGTTCCATGACTTGATGAAGTCCCTTGTTTAATTTTTTTTTAATGAATGAATCATTTAACACATTGATTTGTTTTTGAACAACATTAGCCACAACTCCTTCTTCATGATCTACCCTCAACAATTCAAATGGAATTTCCTCCAATTCCACCAAAACCCATTCAACTTGCAAAGCTATAGCAAGCAATGCATCCATATTCAAATAATCTCTCATCACACATAACTTTTTAATTTTAGGACAAAACTTAAAAGTAAATATTTGCCTCTATTCAACATCTTCTAATTTACCTCTTGCAAAAAGCTTTTCCATTCTATCATGGTATGTTAGAACTTTTTGTTTAGGCTATTGTTTTATTTGGTTCAATTTAACCTAGATGTCCTCCTTATCCACTATGCCATATTTTAAAAGCATAACAACTTTCATGGTTGGCCAGTCTGCTAGAACCATGGCCAACTTCTATTACCATTCCTTAGATTTTCCCCTTAAATTTAGCATGCCAATCTTGAACAATTTCCATTCATAGATCCCCCTCACTTCAACTACCATTTCCAAATGTTCAACCCAATCATGTACATCTTCAAAAAATTTACCCCAAAATAATTTATCCATGCCCTTAAGGCTCATCATTACTAACATTAGATGGTCCTAATATAAAGCTATTTATTCAACACAAAAATCTACATGGTCTTCACTTTTTGCTTTCCAAACAACTTTCCTTGTAGTTTCTTGGTCTAAAAACCAACTTAAAAACTGAAAAATTATTCTTACATCCTCTACTTTGATAATCCTATATCTTTTCTTAAATAAATTTTCCATACTTGACAAGAAAAATTTAACAAATCTATTTCTTTTTATTGGTAATTTCGGTATCTAGACATCCCTTGCAAAAGGCAAAGGTTTTTGTTGTTCATCATTATTAATGATGAATTTACAGGAGAATGGGTTAGAGAGTTTATTTGGAATGGAAGTTTTCTAGTTGGTGTTGGTTGTTTGATCATCTTCCACCAACTTTTTCATGGCAATCTCATCATGTTGTGATACATCTAATTTCATCAACCATGGATCAATTTTGTCTTTCTTTAGACACATCCCCAAAGTTCATAGGTATCAAAGCAAAAGTGTGCCATTTCAAATGTTTCATAATTCCATTGTGGTTCCTTGAAGTGATCATATTTGGCTCTCCAACTCATCACCTTAAAGAAACATCCATATGTTGTACTTTGATAATTTTATTTCCTAAAGTAAATAGTTCTTCTAACCTAGGAACAAAAACGAATTTTGTGACTTTCAAATATTGCTCCATTTGGTATCCAAATATCTCCATTGCATGGCAATGAATCTCTACCTTCATAAATGGGGACTAGAAACGGAATAGAAGAAGTGGGAGAAATAGGTTCCTCCTTGAAATTGAGCAACACCTTTCCATGCTCTGCTACCATCACACACTTTCATCCACACCTAGGCTTTAATCTCAAATGCATTATGCGTTATTCTAACAACTATGTCTCCAATCGTTGCTTTGGATGGATCCAAACTAACAATGTTGATTATTCCAAATCTTGTGATGTGAAGAATTGTAGATCTTGGCTCAAGTGCAAAAATCTCTATATCCTTGTCAAATAGTTATTTCCATTGTTGCTCATGTGAAATTTGAAGATCTTATTTCAACATAGAATTTTTTTCACTACAATTTGACATGTTAAATGTTTTTTACAAAATGACATAATAATCCCAAAAACATCTATACATACAAGTGTTTCAAAATCTAGTAGCTTTGATATCAAAAAATAAGGCATATAAAGTTTTGTAAATGTTGTGACTACATACAACAACTTAAAGACATATTATGTTCATTTCAAACAAATTTCTTAGTAAAAAAAACAACAATAACACCAAATTTGAGTCCTTGCTACCTTGCCACACTTAGCAATAATCTATGGACAAATGATGGATTGACACATTCTAAATTCCTTTTCATTGGCTATCATGGTCACTTAATTTAGTAGCTAGGCTTGGTTTTGGTGTGGGCTTTGCCTAGGGTAGGTTTTCCCATTGGGGTTATGTTGTACTTGTCTTTCTTTGCATTGGAGTTGTTCATTCATGTCAAAAAAAAAAAAGGAAAAGAAAAAAATACTCAATGGAATAAATGAATGGGGATCTACCTATTTTCTTGCTTTCATGCAAAGCCACTCTACATTGTGTTAATTGAGGCATGAGCTTGTAAAACAGGGAACTTGATTGAAAGGGAAGCTAATGTTGTACTACTTTGGCTGGAGTGAACCACCACTCACAAGTGCACTGTGCAGGATGAATGGTGTGTGGACAGGAAAACACTTTTTCATTGTATTCCTGTCCCGCAAGCTATGTATCAACCATCCACACGCATCTACCTACCAAGTTTGATAAGTAGCATAAGAAGGGTAGGTAGACGTTGTCCCCTTCTTTTTATTTATGTTCCCATATGGTTTCCAATACTTCACCATTATTTATGTCAATTTCAAATTAAATTTAAATACCATGAACATGAAAGGGCACTTGTTAATTTGCCTTTTAATATTCATGTTGGTGGGTAGAGGAAAAGATTGAGATAGTTATTAGGATAAGAGTGAAATATTTACACACCAGGATGAGGTAATTATGAATTTGTTTTTGAAATTGTCAACTAGACAACCATGTTGGAACTGTCCTAGTGACGTTATTGGACCCTACATCTGCTTTGCCTAAACCAGTTCTGATTATCATCATTACTGGAATCACACGTAAGTCTTTACCTTCCTAGCGTGAATAGGAGGGTTTCACATGATAGGCTACCAAGGTGGAACCTTACAACTCACTTATAGTTCATTCACAATTGAGTTATAATGGGTTTCCAACTGATGGTGCACTGGTGGGTGCTGTGTCATAGAATCTGTACTACCATGGCAGGATTCAGCAGCTGTAGGGGGAAAATGTAAGGAGCTAAATAATTGTGTTGATGCAATAACTTAGTTGTAGACTTTCCCAAATTCTCTGAAAGATGTTCAGATTACTCGTATGTTGACATCGCTTCTCAAAAATAGGCATTTTCTCTTAAGAATGGGAACAATAGAGCGAGCAGACAATGTATGGGTCCAGTACACACTTGTGAGCAAGTCTCCTTCATCGGGCATTGAAACTTGAAACAACCCAAGTTTACTCTGAACAACCCAGAGCATTCACCACTGAGCATAAGGCACATGTTGCGGAAGGAGGCTACTGTGAGAAATGATGAAGGACATAATTGCTGACAGCTCAAATTATGTGTTCACAAGGTTGGCCCCCTCCCCTCGTCTACATACCTCTGATCCAAAGTGTCTTGACTACTGTTTGCTCACATACTTTTGTGCTAGTGTCGGGCCTAATTGCATTTTCTTGACACAACAACTTCAAGGAGATAAGTCCTTTGATAACTTGCCAATCCAACTTGCATGGGGTCGGATTTGCCAGAAAATAATGAACCAGTATGCCTAATACACTGCAGTTGTTGCAACATGGTGACTCCGCTTGTCAGGAGATCAATGACACTTAGGAGTTAAGATACATAGTGAGCGCCGACTAGCACAGGCCCATAAGATAAATAACTGTTAAGGTCTCTCAACAATCCCGCCTTGCAAGTTATTCTTGGATGAAAACTGAACATGGCAGCTGGGAATTGGAACTCATTTGGGATTTGAAGTCCAATTTGATTAAATTACTTCACAGAAACAAAGTGCTGTCCTTCAAAGTGTATTTCGAAGTCATGGGATGTATACGAATGAAGGCAAGGACATTCCATAGTACTTACAAGAAGTTGTTCTTTTGTAAGAATGTGGTCAATCTTATCAAAAATTGCTGTACTCCCTCTTGAGTACTATGTGTTTTGTACACATACTCAGGGCTAGCATACGAGTACATCAAGAAATACGTTGTGCAACCTTAACCCTTAAAAGACTTGCGAAAAGTTGCTAGTAATTAGGTATCTAGTTGGCAAAATGTGATGTGTCAATTCCTAAACATGCCATGTGTCAACCTAAGGTATCTCACCTATTTTGTATTCCAAAAAAAATTTCACTTAAAGAGAATGTGAATTTTCTCACAAGAAAAGTTGTAACTCAGGACACATGTGTAATATACATGTATCATTACCTAATGTCAGATTACCATTTTCATGTAATATATGCCACAATAAACACCACATAACCTCACATCATCTGTGTCATGAAGGCACGACTTTTTGTGTGAGAAAAACCATTTCTTCTCTTGTAATGCTTACTTCTAAATATTTTCAATATTTTCATATTTTAAAACATTTTCCAAAAAAGTTGTATTCGGTTTTTGGTAACTAAGAGTAAGTTAGATTAATGAATGAGGTTTAAGTCACTTCTTTGTAGAATGAAAATTTGGTAATTGGGTTCTTGTGCAATGTGATGAAGAAGAGAATAAGAAACTCAGGGATCTAGGTTGTGTGCTTCTTTGTTGCACTTGAGGACAGAATGGAAGAGCATGGAGTCACGTGGGCCAGTTGCTGGGACGTCAGTGTGTGGCCCCAATATCACCAATGATTTGGCAACAGAACTCTGACATGTTCCTGCAAAAGGACATAAGACTGACAAGAGGCACCCTGTTCAAACCCTAGTTTATTTTGGAAGCCTGCAGCCATCCATCAAAGGCCAAAATCATGTTCCCAATGCTACAACCACCAAACTAAGTTGTCATGAAGCCTCCACTTGTCCTCATTCACACAAAGAAGGGTGGGGAGGGGGAGGAGGGGGTCATCAGACAGACAGACATCCAGCAGCATCCTGAATAGGTAGGTATATATATATATATATAAAATAGGCACAGAATTGATACAGTTGCAAAATGCCATTTTGTGGGTATTATTATTTATTTTTAACCTGGACTCAATAGCCCTTCCTATGAACACCCTACCTATTTGCCTACTTCCTCTGTGGATGGATTGCCCAATGTCTAAACCACGTGAGCAATCAGAACCCAGAGTACACTAAACTAATGGGGAGATATCCCCACACATTCCAAGCTATCCAAATTTTTTTTGGGTCTATTCTGATTGAAAGAAAGTGGGAATAGGAACCACCGAACTTTGTTGGAAGAAACAAAATAGGTGTGCCAGGGCAAGCTACCCAAAAAAAGAAAAGAAAAAAAAGGTATCAATTTGCACGGACTCGGTAAAAGGCTACCAACTCAAGGCAGAAAGGCAGGCAGTCTCTGGCGGCCCAAGCAGGGGAACTCATTTAATTAAGAGAGAAACAAACTATATTGTCTCCTGTCAAAAGGAGTCACCTAATTAGGCCCCCAAGGGCACTTTGCTTTGCAATGGACTCAATTATTGATTGATTGATTCATTTATTTATTATAATTATTCATTCATTTGTGATCTCCTCATACTTTGTAGACTAATGTGAGAAGTAGTAAATCCCTAGCACATTACTTTCCCAGGGTAATCAATTTAGACTTTCAAGTTTTCACTATCAATCTAAGGCCTTTTTCCTCATTAAAAAGTCTGAAAAATATGTGGCCTACCATGCCAAAATTTGAATGAAACCTTTTTAAGCACAATAGATTCAATGATATTGTACAATGCCAATTTTTTTTGAATCTTTTATTTATTTATTTTTTATTGCCAAACATAACTGACCAAAAAAAATATTAATTAGGCACCTTGCTGCCCAACCAGGCTAGGTGCTAGGGTAGTTTGCTAAATTGGTGTGTAGCTGATCAAGAAGCAGAGCACATTCTAATTTTGTATGTAAGGCCATATAGATATTAGATACCCAACAAGGCTGGCTTAAGATCATCATCATTACCTGAGTTGAATTCTTCTTTACCGACCTAGATATGATGAAGCCATCAAATCCAGAAGAAGAACAAAAACAACAAAGAAGAATAAGGAGAATTTCTTTTGGGGTATCATTGTTGTAATGTTCCAAATTGAGAGTTTTTGAATTCTTGTTGTCGTCCCTCCTAGCATCTTTTCTCCCATACTCTCTCTCTCCATCATCAATTGTGAGAAGAAGCCCCCTGTTTTGTTCTTGAAACTCCTCTTTGTTTTGGCTCGAAAAAGAGCCATAGGGTTTTTGTAAGACTTGGGGTAATTTGCTAATCATAGCATTTCTTACTTACCATTGTATGTTGGCAAGCTTCAACACATGTTTGTCGAACAAATCAATTCGTTTTGAGATTTTCATTTCAAAAAATTGAATATTCTATAAGGTTGAACATTTTCCTTGAATTTATAAAACTTGGATTTTTTTTAAAAAAATCAATTGTGAATATTTCTGAAAATAGTGTAATTAGTGTTGAAGCTGCCAAAGTAGAGCGGTATTAACCAGTGCTGGTCAGATATCACTTTTTCCCAATACTCGAGGGGCAGAGTATTTTTCAAAATGAAAATCTCATTAACACACAGGGTATCAAATACCCGATTTTTTGAAAACTGTCAGGACCCACCTCTTATCAATTTGCAATGTCTCAACAAAACCCACCAATTATCCATTTTCCTGGGTATGGTTCATGAAATACCTACATGTTATGCATAAGGGTTTGGTTTTGGAATACCCTACTTGATACCCACCTAGTATTTGTCAAGGCCAGTTCTTGTAGAGCACTTTATATGCTATATTTTCCCCCCATGCATTCCATGTGCATTTGTCAACTTTTTTTACATCCAACTTCCAAGCATCAAACATGAATTTCATCAATGGTTTCATTGCATTCAGTGCATAGTGCTATAGACAATGAAAAAAATTCCCCAAAACTCAAATGAAGCTTGCTTAGTAATTGAAATGAAGAATGCATTGTAACCAAAATTGGGACTCAAAGATCCTATCTACAATAATGTTAAGTTACCCAGTGCCAACTATTAGACTATAGAAATTTTGAATGCTATATTATCTACATTCAACTTCCATACACAACTTGTTCACACATTTGATGATTTTATTCATAGGTGTCCCAAAAACATGCTTCCAAGAACCAACAAAAAATTCAGAAATCAACACACATTACAAATAACACCTTGTCTTTTTAATCCTTGAAAACTTTAGACATGGTTGTTGTTACATTTGTTCTACTGCTTCACAGAAACTATATCTACGCAGTGGAAGATGGAGTTGAATACAATTTCTCTTGTAGCAAAGCAAAGTAAAAGAAAACAAAAAGAAGATCAAAAACCATAAAAATGTACTTAGTTTCATTCTATCCATCTTTATAGGAGTATTGCACACCTTAAATCCTTGCTTTTGCGCCTTTGGCTCATCTTCTCCTTGCATTTTCCTGCACATATCTACTCCTCATTTCAAATCCATAGAAAGTTATCAACTAGCACACTAAACACACGCAAACCAAGAATGGAAGGAGATAAATAATGGCATAGTCTCTAGTAACCACCATTGCCTTTCTTCTTCAAAGACAAACCACCAAAAGGTGATGGTCTCATCACCATGTAGTAAAGCACAAAAAGTTAAAACCCTAACTACATCTTGTAGCACATAGGAGGACATGTCTTTAGGTCACAACATAACATATTTTGTAAGTCAACAGGTTAAACCTTAAACTCTAGTTTGTATTCATTATCTTGCAACAATATGCCAAGAAGCTCAATCAAATGGTTAAATCCTATGCATCATAAAAGCAATGTTGGAAACAATCACATTAACCGTGTATTGAATGTTACTATGAGTAAAGAAGTAAAAAATCAAAAGTCATATTAAGTTTTAATCTAGAAAATATAGTGTTTTAGATTAGTTTCAATTATAATTGCTTTGCCCCATGCTAGTTGTTCAATCAATCCCCAATTCATTTATTCACCATACATTCAAACCACAAACACATAAGAAGCCAACAACATTGTTAGATATATTTGATCCATCTAACAAATTCTTGTGTTTGAATATTATTCTACAATTATGGCACTTGCCCATATTTGTCACTTGAATGTCAACTAACAACTTTTTCAACATGACATATGACATGTGCCTTAATTCATATGTTCATTACCTACAAAACTTCCTGGTGACATTAACCAATTTTTATAAAACATTCCAAAAAGACAAAAATAATTACACATTCACTTGCACAACTAAACTCCCAAAACACCGCATGCAACTTAACACATCAAACAACATATATTTTCAAAAACCAATTTTTATAAAACATTCCAAAAAGACAAAAATAATTACACATTCACTTGCACAACTAAACTCCCAAAAAACCACATCCAACTTAACACATCAAACAACATATATTTTCAAAAACCTTTCAAAGTTGCAATTCTCATTAACACCCACCTTGTCCCTCATTTATGAAAAATAGTTTCGAAAACCCTAAGTAAGAATTTTCAATCCTTGCATTTCTTGCATTACATTCAACTTAATAAGGTAAAAAGGACAAGACATAAGACACAAATTGCAAAGCAATGATCATTTTGGCCTTTTCTATTTTATGCCCATTTGCACCAACTTCTTTCAACCTTGTAGTGAAAATATAAATGGAGATTGTTATTGTTAATGATAAGTAACAATTTGGATAAGATAAAAATAATAAGGAATACTTCATCTATGTATATTCAATTTTACACCAAATCTTTTGAGCCCTAGGCCTATAATGCAAATCTAGATATAGTCATAAAATTTCAAATTGACCAAAGACCAAATACCATAGCCCATACAAACATTGGAATATCAAATCATCATAAAACATGACTAGTATAGCTTTTGTAACCATTTCACAAGGGAGACATTTCTTCTAGGTTCCACAATTTTGTCATCATTGGATATGTTTGATAGTTGTTATGTACTACATGGGTACAAAACAAAGATGTAGTTTCAAAACAAATTAAATTGTGAAGAAAACAATTTAGAAAAAATTCATCATCACATGCGTGTGTTGTGTGTTCACTTAGAATGCACTTATTTACCTTAAAGCTTAAGACACCACAAGCTTCCATTATCACCTATTAAGTAGATCACATTAATAAATCCTCATCAATACATCCTTCACTCAAGCTGTAACTTCATGCAAAAATTTTCACAATTAATGAATCAAAGAACATGCAACAAACAACATACATGTTTTAAGGAATCAATTGAGATTGTTTTGATCATATGCATGCACATCTAATGCATATAAAACAACTTACAACCCACATCAAACAAAGAAAAAGGTAAACATCAAATTGTTACCGTTTCATTAAACCAACCTTTGAACAATGAACCACCAAATTCATGGTCACAACAAATGTGCAATTGAAAATGGAACATGAGTCCATGGTATTAGAAATAGAACTTACCACCATGTTGGGGGCGATTCCCAATCTTCAAATGTCACAAGAAAATGGCAAAATAATGATAACTCATTTTTAAATAGTGATTACACTACATCTTCATTTGATGCCATTACATGAAAAATTGAATTCTCTTCTTTAGGAATCACAACTTCAAGAAGGTTAACAATAACAAGATTCAGGAACTAAAACCAATAAAAGAAAAATTTCTTGCAAACAATATTTTTGCTTCTAATGAACACATCCATTAAAAGTAGCATGAAAGTTTTATAATCATATTTTGTCACCATATCCACCACCTTCAACCTTTCTACCAAAGCCTTCACTACATCAAAACTTTTAAAGTGCATGTCTAACATCATTGTGAGCATGTTGTGTGACTTGATAGAGTTGTAAACAAATGCAAATGCCAAAAATGGTGTTAAAATATCTAACATTTTTCCCATCATGTGAACACACAACGGTGAAAACACACTAACGTGTAACAATTTTAAGCACATATGGAAGCCCATAATTGCTTCAAAATAACATTATGGAAATAGTGTGCAGGTAGGATAGTTTGAATCCCACAAGTCATTTTGTAAATTATCATTAGATTTTCATTATTAAAAAAATTTCAACCCTAATTTGCCTTATGGAGAACTTAAATTTTGAAATATGAGCTTCTAAATTATTATATTCACTAAAGAAATGACTTAATGGGAAAAACACCATAATTCAAAATACATAAAAAAATTTGGTCATCCAAATCCTTTCAAAAAGTCTTCCTTAATATCAATGTTACCACATCATATTATCATTGAGTCCTTTGTTCAATAAAAAATTATATGAAGGTGCATGAAATCCATATTCAACAATTAAGGATTGTTTGGTACTTTTTTAAAAGTTCATTATGTTATGACAATTCAAAGACTATTAAAAAAATTCATACAATGTGATTATAATATGTATAACACTTAAATGTTGAGTTTTTTATTAGTTTTATCATTTCTATTTAATCACATGGCCAAATCTTGCAAATTTTGCTTTGTGACAATATTTTATGGACAATGTTATGTGTTTTTACCCACAAAGTTTGTAATTTTGACTCAAAATCCTCTTTTTATGAACATGTTAGAGTTAGCCCCATTTTGTTGAATCTCCTATTGCGTGTGCACACTAGTAAAAAACACAACATTAAAGGCATAAGACAACAACCATTAGTTTTTGGTTTGATTAAAAATACATTGCTTTATCACATGAAACATGGTTTTTGTAACAACCTTGCAAACAACCCATGTGTGTGCATGTGTGCATCTACAACACAACCTTGCAAATTTTGGTTCTCTTACCTTCCATAACAAAGATTAATTGCATCACAATATTCAAAGGTCTTTTTAAAAAATTCATCTTATTGGCAAACCTAGTCTTCACATGTGTTTTCAATTTTTTATGGTAAATGTTTGACATTCAAGCATGCCTTTTTCCATTGCATATGGCCCTTTATGGACTTTTTAGTGGGCAAGCCCATCTTTGAGTGGTACCATTAGGAATATTACACCTTGATTTTCCTAGACTCATCTAACTTTGAAAAATCATAGGAAACATTTAAATAAATATTTTCATAAATATTTTTTAATGAATACATTTATGAGGTTCCATAGATTTTGAAATTTCAATAACATAAAAAAAATTCTATATTTTGATGTTCCTAATCATTGCATTTAGGAAAAATTTCAGGAATGTAACACTAGTTTCTTTTTGGTCAAGAACACAAATTTGAAACATGATTTGAAAATTTTCTTGGGAATTTTTTTCTTGAAGTCATTAAAATTTTAAGTTTTTATTAGGTAATTATTTGAATAAGTATAAATTTAATTATGAATTTCCAAAGTTAAGGTTATTGATTTCTAATGGGGCCATTTTAAATAAGAATACAAAATTTTAACAATAATTTCCAAATTTTTAAATTTCAAAGCCATATATTAGTGCATGCAATGGATAAATATGAGGGGGAAAAAATTATAGTTGTGAAAACGTTTAAAGGAAAAGGTTCAAGAAAATGATTTAGTCACTTTTGGTTCTTGAACCATTAATTCCTTGAGGTGGTTCTTAGTGGTACCACCCAAGGATGGGTTCACCCTAGTCCATGTGATTATTTTCAATATAGAAGCTTGTGTAGTTTTCAATATATTAACCTTTCAAAAACCAATAAAAACCTTGAGATCATTACATGCACATTAATAAAGCCTTGTTAAATGCATGTCCAAAGTAATTGCCTTGCCAAGGAAATTTAAATGCCAAAGGGGTGCAAATTTCAATAGAAGTTAATGCTTTTGCAAGGGTGGACAAGTTCCCCCTTCATCCTTCACATATTCAACAACCTTGTTGAATAAGTTACAAAAAGACAAAAGTTCTTGAACACATGTGCATCCATGGTTGATCATGTTGTATTCACATTTTCAAATAAGCCCATTCTCAAATGGCAAGGAACCCACTATGAGTTCACAAAGTTGATCACAAATGCAAATGTTTCATGTCTAAATCTAAACATACACAAATCAAAAGATGTAGTAACTATTAAAAAACGAAATAAACACCGCACGAAAACTCTATCACCACACTAAACAATCTTAGACAATTGTTTTCCATTGTTGAAATTGGCATGTAGCCTTTTACAACATACAATACCAAGTCTTTCACAAACTTATTTTGGGCCACATCTTTTTCATTTGTAAGGAATAGAAGCACAAAAATGCTTGGTGATTGTTCCATAACTAAGACCGACCCAATGCTTCAACTTCCTTTGGCCACATTCTTCTCCAACAACTTGCACATTTGTTGCCTTCAACCTAACCCAAGCATTTGCATGTTTTGAACTAATGTGCTTTTCATATATGTGGTCCCATGGTCTTTATTATAGATGACCACACTTTTTCACTAATGGGTAGTGTTAAGGGGGTAGGCTGATTACATTATTTTGGATGAACAAGGCATTAAGGATAAGGATTGATCATTGGACATTAGAGGTTTTAAATTTTGACTTCTTGTTTAGTTTTGAATCATGTGGATGGTGACTTGGGATTGCCCAAAGATGGAAGTTCTAAGGAAAGGATATTCATTTTTAGACACACAATTTTGGAATGAAAATAGATGTAGCTACTTTTTGGTAGAAACTACAAATTATGTTTGGAGATACCACAAATTTATTTGTTGATTTCATTTCATTTCAACAGAACATGCAATTTTTTTACTGTATTTTGATGAAAGTTTTTAGTAAATAGGAAAAGTACAAACTTTTGTAATGATTTTCCTATTCATATTGTTGTGTGAATTTTATATAGTATAAAAAAATAAAGAAATGAAGTGTAATTTTGTTTTTGAATTTTCTACATTGTATCTTGAAGTACAAATTCTGGTTATATGAAATAACCATGAATCTGGTACTTTAATGAATTATAAAGGGAGGTGTGTTTAAAATCAATGCAGGAAATGTGAATATGTGCATATTGTAATGCAAATTTGTTGTTATAATAAGTGTGTAATAGGTCTGCATGGATTTAATCCACATCTACTAGGCAGTTACTACTATGAGCTTGGGAAACAAAATGACACATAATGCATAGTGTGGTTTGAACAACTCTAGGAGTTACATCAATATCATTGTTCAACTCAAAGAAATGCTAGGGGAAAGACAACTTGTTGTGAGGAATCTAATTTTTTTGGTTTAGTAGATGTTGAATATACCACACATCCTAAGAAACATCTATGACTCTTGGCTCCATACTGTTTTCATTCAAACTTGGTGCATCAAGAGATGAGACATAATTGAACATGGTTTTCAATTATGTCTTATCTCTTGATGCATGGTTAATATTCATGGGCACAACATGGTTTTCAATTATGTTTCATTTGAATGATTTGTCCTCCCTTTTGCAACTTTCTCAAAACTCAAGACGAATGCTTTAGGTTTGGGTTAGGCAATAAGGGACAACTGACCTAAATGATTCATTGTATGTCACATTGAAATCTAACAGGGTACCAATTTCCATCAATCCTACACGAGACCCCATACCAGGTGGGTCCGGTTCTTTAATTGGTTCTTGTTTTTTAAAAACCAAGCATGTTGATTATTTGTAACCGGACCCAATACCCTTGTTGATAATCAGCCCTAAAGTCAATATCTGGCCAATATAGTGGTATTAACAGCTGGTGCCAGGAAGGACAGAGCACTGCAGCAGCCCTACTCAGGATTTGTTTAAAGGATTTTGTGACGTAGCCAAGGTGGCGACCATCCAGAAACTAATTTAGCCAATTCCAGCTACATGCCAGATATTTAAGTAGAAAAAAACCAGGAACCTTCTATATTTTTGGCTACCTACTGGAACTTATTCTAGAAATCTGGCAATTTGATTTTTTTTTTTCACGAAATTTGGCAAATTCGGACCATTTATTCCATGAAAAAAACATTTGTATTTGGTCGAAATCACATTATTCAGGACGAATTTTTGTGAAAATTTGCCAGTAAAAAAGACAGTGGACCTACTCTTCGGCTACTTTTGAGTTCATACTTTATTCTTGAATATCATGAAGTAAGTTGTACTCGCAAAGTTCATAGGGGGATGTGTTTAGTGTCCTGTGGAGTGTAGTGCATGCCCCCCACCCCTTTCCTTCCTGAAATATGTACATTCATTATCAACAAATTGTTGCTGAGAAGTCGACCAAAATTTGTCCCCGCAGAAAAGTGTGGGATGATAGGTAGGTATTGCAACAAAAATACCTACTTACACTTGTCTGACTTTGTCTCTTCTCCACTTATCACCTACCTTCTGTGAGTCCTGCGAAGGCTGCTAGATTTGTTTTTCTTCACCTTTGAGAGAGACTTCCAAAGTGCTCCTTTTGTCTGCATTCTCTCTCTCTCTCTCTCTCACCCTTCTTGGGTTGTCAGTGCTTTGCCTTTTATGCTCTAGTTTATGTCTTGAAGTATTTTTGCTGGAATGGGCAAACTAACTTTTGGGCAAGGTGATAGATAAGCTTAGTAGTGATGGTACTTTTTCCATCTTGCTGTTGCTTTTTGTGCTGCTTTTGTCTCAGAAACTACAAACAGATTTCAATACACTACAGATCAGCTTCAGCTTTCTACAGTTCCGCACACACTTTTTGTTCAAATTTTTTTCTAGACACTGTTCACACTTCACAACTACAACTCATGCCCAAGATCATCATTATCTGTTGCCTTAAAACAAACAAACAAACAAATAAACACAGAGGTATTTGTGTGCACATTTAGAGCTGGAAAAAGTAGTGTGTGGGGTTAGGGCATAGTTGATTTCTGTACAAGATACATCCAGTTTAAGTACTTAAGGTTCCCTCTCTTCTTTGTCACACTTCCTCTCTACACAATCATCTTGTGTAAGGTAAAGCCCCAGGTTGGGGATACTCCCAAAATAAAGTGGATTCACACTTGATGGTATGTCATCCATAACTCAATGTTACAAGTTCTTAACGTTGAGTTATGGAATGATAACTTGTAACATTGAGTTATGGATGACATACAATCAAATGTGAATCCACCTTTAAAAGTGACCTAGAAGGGACCTAGGACAAGGCAATAGCTGAGTGTGGCCCTGCATTTTGGCACTGCCACCCACCCCATTGGCCTTACCCACTGTAAAGCAGGAGACTAAGATTATCATAAGCCTAAACATGTGTGAATCATGAGGTGGTAGCAGTAGGAGGAGAGATCTTACACCTAGTATTTAAGATTGGGAGGGACCTTATGCTTGTATGGTATTGCCCTCAGCCACTGGCATTACCAGAAGAAGGGCCTGCATGAGGTGGAGCCAATGCAAGCTCAATTCTTTAATGTGTAATGTACCTCCAACTGTTATATACTTTGGTGGAAGATCCCTTCTCTTTTCTATTCTATGGGGGGGGGGGGTATTTAGGGTGATGAGGTGCCCTCCAAATGCACTAGGAAATTTCTGGGAGTGCTTTACAAAGAGGCTGAGAACTATGAGAGCCTCTATTTCTGCTGAGTGCTTGCTTTCTGGACACTGTCAAAATGGGTGGATAATTTCAGCTTTTTGGGGGGATATTTAGGAACAAAGTTCGTTGGCAGGAAAGGCGCCACTTCCAGTCTTATGGCCCATAATTTGAGATTTCTGGCTACTGGGGGCCTTTTTCCACTGGCCTTCTCCATTGGCTGAATGCACTGTTTGTCAAGTTTATACATCTTCGAAATATATATAGTGCCCGTCAACTTTGCACACATGGATTTGATTTTGCCTAGAATCTGAAAGCATTAAAATTCAGAAGCTTTTAGGGTTGCCCATAACCCCAACTCTGAGATAAGTAATTGAATCTACTGATCAATGGAATTGGGCCCTTATGCTCCTCTAATCATCATCAGCATGTCAAGTGTAACAAAGTGAGTGGGTATTTTCCAGTGCTTGCCGGCTGGCTGGCTGGCTGGCTGGCTGTGGAGTTTTGACCCGGTTATCAGTCCGGTTATTATTTATAACCTGCCACCCGGTTCTTGATTTTGTGACGACCAGTTAAATTGATAACCACATTGTATTAAAATTTCAAAACCTAATAACCTACCAAGATGGCCTGATTATCTTCCAGGTAGGTTATCAATTTTCAAATGCTAATACCCCCAAAAAAAAAAAAACAGAATTTCTTTTTTTAGTTTTTCATTTTAAAAACTATATCACTGGTGTAGTAACTAGCAGGTTAAACTGGTGATTATTAACTGGTTATTTGATAACCTACCCTTATGCATAACCAGTGGTTACTAGGCAATTTTTTGATAACCTACTCAGCACCCAATTTATTATATTGATATTTGATCACCTGTGTGGTCCCCAAAAAAAAAGCTCCAAAAAAAAAAAAACCCTACCTAGTGGTTATTAAAAAAAAGAAATAATTGACCAACACTTTATCTTCCCCATAATTAAAAAAACTTTCAAGGGCCCCCAATGCTAATTCTTATTAGTTGCAACAACCATCCAAAATATTTAACCTGCTCAAATTACTTTGGGGCTACATAAAATTCCTTCAGATGCCTACTATTAGCGCCCCCAAGGGCAGGGATAGCAATGAGCATATATATATACTTGTGCCGAAAGGACGTTGGAATCTTCACAAAAACAAACAAGTTTTGCCCCCACGAGAAAACTTGAATCTTATCAAAAAAGCTCATGTACGTCCTCTAACTTCTAAGAGAGGATAATTTTGATAAAAAGCTAGTGTACTAACTCTACAAGCAGATATTGATATATTTTGGAAGAAATGGGTCACAAAGGCTTGATAACTATCTTTATATGACCTTTGCCCCTCTGTTGGAAACTTTCCAAATATTAAAAACGTACTCAACACTTTTTTTTTTTTTCTCGGATTCGAGAATGAAAAGCCTTTGGTCCCTCATCATGTTGTACCATTGGGTTCAAGTATGGAGCTGAGTCAACCTTATTCATCCTTAATTCATTGAATATTGCACACGAGCTAGTGGCATCCATTTGGCCATCCCACTTTGGGTAGAAAACAAACTTCGATGAAAACTTTAGCAAATTGTTAATGAGAAAAACAAATGGAAGAAAGGCCAGAGTGAACCAACAGCCAGCAGTGGGCCATGAGGGATGGATGAGGAGTGGACCATATTATACACTTTTCCATTGGGTTCCAGTTCCCTAGCTAACCACCGTAGTTAGTGGTTATCTCAGTTTCTGTTTCTACTACCTACCTATTAATAATCCAATAGCCATTAAGGATATACTAACCATCTGCATGCATCTACTTACCTTGTAGTCTCCTATTTGTCTACCTTCCTACCTACAAGACCTATAATGGGTTACCCAGGTGAAACCCAACATCAACTCAGTTGGGGTTCATTATTCATTCATAACTGAGTTATAATAAGCTTCCAATGGATGGTGTGCTGGTGGCTGTTGGTTCACTCTAGCCCAAAAAAGGGTAACAAAACTTCTCTTTGAAGTTCAAGGAGATCAACTTTCACAAATCTGGTGAAAATGATTCTTTCGTCTTGCAAACCATTGGCCAAGTAGAGTGCCTCTGATGAATTACATAAGGTATGATGTCGAACAATACATTGAACGTGAGTTTCCTTCCTCAGAAAATATCTTAAGGAAACCTTTCTGATCAGGTATTATTTTAAAATATGGAATAGCACCATAAACATGGTGTTGTGTACATTGGTGTCAAACTCAATGTTTTGGAAACCAAAAGCAAAAGAAACAAGGGGTGCATCACACTGTGGCCTTGCCAATTACATTAAAAAGTATCTTCAGGCAAAAGAAGAATTGGGGAAACTCAAATTTTTCACCATGCAAAAATAGAATCTTCAAAAAATCCTCCAAAAGAAATCAAAATCCTTCAAGATATTATAGATCTATAACTAAATCTCAAGTTTCAACACAAGCCAAAATGTCATCTTTCAAAAATCCTCATGTAAAAATAGACCTATTACCTAGGGGCCAAAATCCCTTAGGCTACTATACAATATAATGAATCTAAACACAATATCCTTGCCTTGGTAGGCAAGGCCAAAAACTGTAGATCCGTAACCTGACATTGACATGAAATCACACGAACCCAACTTATATAAAATGAAGCATGAAATCAATTTACCTCAATTTAATTGCAACAGGTACAACAGACCGAAAAATCCACCAAATGAAAACAAAAGGGAATAACTTTAGTATATGAACACAACAAGTGAGAAAGTAAACCTGGTTCAAACAAGATCAGGCAACCTAAGTATGGTAACTTCGGTCAGCCTAGCAACTAGCCAACAACACAAGGATCCAATCTGAAATTGGAAGTTAATATGTACACCTTAACACATTCTGAAAGTAGACATTCTTGAAATGAGTGACTTCCCAAAATAACAGTGTCACAAAGCCCCAACATCCACCGAAAGCCACATTGTTGTACCCAATTCAGCAGCACAAGGGCCCAAAAAAAAAGCATTAGTTTTGCCCCACAACAACTAATAGAAGAACTATGGGAAGGGAGTTTTTAAGTTCTAGTCAAATTACTCTACTCTCTAGCTTGTTGTTGCAAAACCTTGGGTTTCATGCCAACAACTTTACTAAAGGGAGATGAGAGCCACAAAACATGGGGCACAAACCTAATGTTTTTCTTTTGGCAAATTTTTGCAGTTTTTGGACCTGAAAGTCTAGTTCAACTCATGTAAAGATTTTTGTGGGGAAAAAAAAAAATGGGGCTACTTTGCCAAATTTCGATTAAAAAAAAAAATTCTAGATTTCTACAACAGGTCACAGGAAGTAGCCAAAATGTGAAAGCATTTTTTTGTGGTACTTTCATACTGGTCTATAGCTAAATTTGGCTAAATCTTCTTATGCGACGATTGCTAGTTTGGCTACTACAATACAAAATTGGCACAAAACATGGTGCTTAAGTGTGAGAGAAAAAAATCAAAAATTTGTTGTTACAACCCTTTCTATCATGCTGGATTAAGTGTATTCTTTGGATTTATCTTGAGTTTATGGTTTCAAAATTCTTGTCATTGTGTATGTATGTTCTATGCCATCTGCTTAAATAACTACATAGCCTAGCTACCTCATTCCTCTCCCTTAGTAACCCACCTACATGAAAAAAAAGAAAAACCTTTACAACTATTTTTGAAATATCATTTCTAAATTATGATACACCTAGGTATGTTCCCAAATGATTCCCAAAGGGCAAGGTTCCAGTAGAATCCCCCCCTCTTTTTTCTTTTTCTTTTTTTTCCTAGTTGAATACATTCCCAAATGATTCCCAATACTTCATCATTATTTATGTCAGATCTTGCAAGTCCACATAAATGTGCATGATTAAATGGGCTTGAAAGAAGTAGGTTATTATATTATTTTAATATGTACATAACATGGATGTGAAAACAAACATGTTAATTTGCCTTTTTGTATCCATGTAAGTCAATAGGAGAAAGACTAGAGGCAATTAAGCTTGAAATATGAACAACACAAACAAACAACCATAATTATTTATTACATAGATTATAAAATTTATATTTATAAAACATGATCATTAAATTGAATTATTACAACAAAAAATAAATAAATTATTGATGGGTACGTTTGTGGTACTTATTGTTACTTTTATTGAAGCTTTTTTTTATGAGCCACATTGATTGGCCCATCATCAATTTTTTTGAAACATTGGCTCATCTATGTTGTATATATATATATATACACACACACACACACACACACACACATATATGAAAGTTCAACTTTGGCCAAATCATATGGGATAAAAGTGTGGTGCTATTGGGAACATATTAGGGAACAGATTGAAAACTTAAGGTGCCTTTGGGAACCAATTGGGTGGTCACAAGGCCGGAGTTTAAATACCCCTGCCTAACAGAATGGGTACCTATTAAGGGCAATGAGAGTAACACAGGTAGGGAAAATGTAACCAGCTGTTAAGTTATGGGTTATTTTCCCACTTCCTTAAGCATTCATTCTTCAAGCAAATAATCCCAAACTAGGAACTTTGAGTTAGCAGATTATTATTTTGTAAATGGTGCACTAGAGAAGATCCATGGCAATCAGCTCAAATGAATCATCCATGCCAGCTACGTTACATACTAGATTGGGTTGGGCCTTGGCCGATTTGGAGGTATGTAATTGTCAGTCAGGAGAGATTCTGCCCTTCACCCTAAGCTTCTTAGGGTCAAGTGCTCTTTTAATTGCATTCAACTAACGCATAAAACATTGTGAAGTCCAGCAAAACAGTCCACAAAGTTCCTAAGCAACAAATGTGGCAGAAACTCTTGTGAGTGCCAATTACGTCATATAATGGCCAAGTTTGCCAGCCAAGTTCTCGCAATGGCCATCACCTAGCACAAAATCATCACTTGTAAAGGCCCTGCTCATTTTTTGGTAGTGTATTTATATACACCCTTATCAAATGGCTGCAATGGCAGGCATTTTGTTTTCAAAATGCCTATCGGTTATTTTTCTTGTTTCCATGTGGGGAAAACAAAAGCAAAAAAAAAAAGCATGTTTGTGAGGCATTTCAAAAAATGGAATGCCCCACAAATTTTTATTTATTTATCCCATGATATGAGCTCCCACATGCCCACTAGATACCATGGAAAAATAATAATAATAATAAAAAAGATCGATGCAGGTCTTGATGTGTGGTAAAGTTCTCAACCATGAGTTATGTGGGAAATCAAGCCCACGCGCAGCTATGCAATGGTGTGGGCCCGTATTGCGGAAAAATCCCACAGCCTTTGGGCTTTACCCAACACAACAAAATTCATAAATGGATGATAAATTCCAAAAAGAACACAGACAAAACACCCAAATTTCACTCCATCCAAACCACCCCAGATGAAAAAGTGGGTTTGGCAACAACAATGAAGAAGAAATCATAAAAATAAAATAGAAATTCTCTTGGGTTACACTGAAAAAAGGTCATAAAGTAATAATAACAAAAGATTTGTAACTGCTGGCTGCAAAGTGAAGAGAGCCCACCCAAGTAGAGATACATAGATATCTTTTGTCAGTTATTATTATTGTCCCTTTTTTGTATTTAGCATGCCAGATTGTTTTTTACCACAAAAGGTAGAGATGTAACTGCTGGCGGCAAGTGGACAAGCCAGTTTAGTTAGTGAAGAACCGAGTATAGTAATCTATTGTCAGTTATTGCCATTTTTAGTATACCAGATGGTTACTGTTTGCTTTACCAATTTCAGTTACTTAACTGGGGACTGTTTGGGAACTACTCTGCTTGCGGACAACTGTTTGGGGACAACTGTTTTGTTTTTGTTTTTGGTTTGGATTGGTTTGGTTTGGTTTGGGTTTGGTTGGGTTGTTTGACTGCAGCCAAAAAAGCTAGTGCAGATTTTAGAGGCAAAGAAAAGGTTGGCGATGGAAGCCCAGGTTTGTAGCAGCACCAGCAGCCGCACCACCACCCACCAGCAGAAGAAGCAGCAGCGCCAGCAGCAGAAGAAGAAGAAGAAGAAAAAGACGAGCTTTTGCTGTGCATTTTGCCGGGTCTTGGGTTGTGTGGAAATGTCCATTGGAGTGAACAGGAATAATGCTGCGGGACATCCCACTCTACTAGTATTTGTAGCTGTTGCTCACTGTCTTAGGTTTTTAAGTGTACTCCAAATTTTCCGGGAGTGCACCTTTCTCTTGTTGTTTTTCCCAGTCTCTGCAAAATCTTGTGCACTTTGGTGTGACATAGACTCAGAAAGAGAGAGAGAGAGA
>Ga0116229_10000289_pt1 | contig 60646 bp, 33 predicted proteins | sample S1TSphgellanicum_3_FD_87313 | JGI IMG/M metagenome (GOLD analysis project Ga0116229, IMG submission 87313) | Host-associated microbial communities from peat moss isolated from Minnesota, USA - S1T2_Fc - Sphagnum magellanicum MG | ecosystem: Host-associated > Plants > Peat moss > Unclassified...
ATATCCTTAAGAACTATATGTAGAGGTTGCTTTGCAAGGTTCCTTTATCATGTAGTAGCCCAATATCAATCATCCTTTCATTTGTAGGTTGTACATGCTCTGATGATGTTAGATTGATGTTGGGTTCATGTTGTGTCTTGTGTTCCTTACATTAAGTTGCATAGGCAATGCCATGCCCTTCATTTGGTGTGCGACAATCTGCTGTTGCCTACCATGCATAATTAAATTTCTAGGTAATCATGAGGATTTGACTCAAGCATGAAAGGAGCCTCTGGGGAGGCAATTGCTGCATTGCCTACTTATAAGTTCAAACTTAAAGGTGCAAATGACACCAAAAGCAACAAGGAGGAAAATGAGTTAGATAGTGAGAGAATTGGGGAAGGAGTGTTGCAGCAAGCACAGAGAGGGAGAGACTGGTCTCACCTGAAGATGCTGCATTTGCCTTGGCAACTGCAAGGATAACATGGAGCTACATGAGCTGCCCTGTGATTACCATTTTCATGTAGAGTGTGTTGACAAGTGACTTGGGATCAATGCATCTTGCCCTCTCTGTAAGCATGGAGTTGGATGCTTAACAGATTCTGATGTGGCTTCCCAGAAGAGATTGGTCATGAGTCTACTGACAGACTTGAGAAAATTTTCACCTTTGATGTCTTATGATGGAAACATCTTAGTAGAAAGGTCAAACAACTGCAATTGAGCTTGCTTGGATATGTAGTGTGGGCCAAGCTGTGAAATGGCTTGTGCTCTCTAAGTCAGTCTATTCACCGAGGACAGCTGAAACTCAAATCTGTGAGGAAGTCAATTTGTAATGTGCAGAGGCAATAAATAGTAGATCAACTGTTTGAAAATTATATCCACAGCCTGAAAACCTCACTGATACTGTTTGCTATCATTGGTGGAATGTTGCTCAATTGGTTGCAGCTTCACTACACCCAGCATTTTTTGCTCATAGATGTTGCTACTAATGTTTGGTTGTTCATTGAGTTTTGAAGTTAATGCCTGAGGTTCATTGGTTTTGGGAGCTCTGATGCACTTCTCATTAGTGACCTGGGTGAGTTGTCATGATCTTAGTACTACAATTGGAGTTTTTGGTTCCCTTATGGTCTATCATGGTTGCCCACCACGTGGTCTTTAAGTGCATCAGATTCTTCCAGTACTTTCAATTGTGGTGTTGCTGTATGGTGCAGAATGGATCATTATTGGGAGCATTATGAACCTTCATAGATGGATTTCAGCTTATCGGCTGGTAAGTGTGTTCTTCACCAAAGTATGCAGATTTGAAAAACCATATCAAGGTATTGTGATTTGGGAAAAAAAAAAATCCTTTCACATTAGATGGAACTTGCTTTCACTAAGAGCCTCTTCCTTACATTATGGGTGCTACATGCTTTTTGATGGTGGGCTCAATGTGTATTCTGATGTGTCATCTGGGAGATCACCTATCCCATGTCTATGTTAATGCTAAGATGTTTCTCCCATGGAGTCCACATGGGATGTGGTGTATCCATCAAAGATAGGTCATACTCTTGGGACGTGAATTTATTTATTAATGAAGAGCTGCCTTCAAATTCAATTTACCCCTATAGTTCACAAGAATTGGAGAGAGGATTCTAGTTTTGTTTTGATAAATTCCTCTTGCTCATTTGTGTCAAGGAGATGAGGTTGAGGACAGGATGATATATGATTTGAATGCAAAAAACTTGGGAAGGGTATTGCTGAGCAGAGGGTATAGAGAAGACTAGCGAATGGAGATTCCAATCCAGCATGAACTCTCTCGCTGGAAGGAAAAGCTCTCTAAATGTAAGAGGCTAGTCCTTATAGTGATGTTGTCATCTTGTTCATCAGAACTTTTAATGGTTTTCATTTGTGCTGGTAATGCTTATGAAAGATGAAAAAAGGAAACTAATGTTCATGAAAATATTAACTATTAACTATTAACTATTAACAGAAATAGAAGAAAGTATTAGAGTAGATGGCTACCACAAGAAGATCAGGGCTACTTCACTACAACAGAAAGTGGCTTTTACCACACAAAAACATGGCAATTAGACATGAACTTATTTATCATTTTAAGAATCCTCATTCATCAGTTGTTTTCTACAATAAAATGCATGGAATACACCATTCATGCATGGAGATATATTAATAAGCATGATTTTTCATTCATACATTAGGTAGAAGCGCTATAAACCATAAGTGCACCATAAACTAAAACCTAGGGTGGCCAACCATGTTTTTTTGAGAAATTTTGCACAAATGTGAAAAATAAAAATGAAAAGGGAATATTTTGCTACATATTTTAGTTTTTGGGGGAAAATCATCAGATTTTTAAAAAATTACAAGTTTTCCTAACATTTTCACTTTGATTTTAGAGGAGGGGTATTTTTTGTACTTGCTTTTTACTTTTTGGACATGTTCTACAAACTTGTCACCATTTAATGTTAGATCCTTCTTGGGATGTTCACATATGATATGATGCAACAATAGAATTTGGGAAAAAAATTTGAATGCAACCCCCAAAAACCATGCATGATTTTTGGTAACATTGTGACTTCAAATGACTCATGTTTTAGATTATTCTTAATGTGATAATCTTGACCCCATTATGTGATTTAAAGATAATTTTTTATTTATTTAGAGGTGAATAGGAAAGTGAAACTAAATATAATTTATGGCATAATAATGTGAAAGCTTGGGACATGGGTTTTTCCCTCTTCAAATTGGCATTTATTTTTTCTTTATTTGAATTTATTTTTTTTGTTTTGACATAAGGCATGTTCATTTAAGGTTATGAGAATTTGTGGTTCTCAAATCAAATTTAATGGAGTGGCCTAGTGGCAAGATTGGGCTAGGTTACAACAATTTTTTAAAAAGTCATTGTTAATTTTTAAAGAATTCAAAACATGTGACTTCACTTAGATTGAGTTTTTAAAATTTTAAAAAAAAAGAAGGAAATATAAGTGCATGAAAAGCTCGACCAAGTTTTATTCACATTCCTTTATTTTAATGGTTTATGGAGCTTCTACCTTAGCAACTTTGAAGTTGGAACAACCATGATGAAGTTGTGCTTTTACTAGGAATTCCAACCCTAATGAGGTGTGAATTCAAATCTAGTTGTGAAGTACCCACTCTTGGCTAGAGGGAACTAGCAATCACTAATGCACTAGTTGGCCTTTCTGTCCACTAGATGGGTTGCATTTCTTCATTTGACACTAAATGGGGTTCATCACAGTCCATTTTTTTTTTTGTTGTTAATAATTGTATTTAGTTTTTTTTCATGGCTGTTTTTTCTTGGATTTGACCTCACACATAGCTACCCTACTCACCTTTCTACTTTCATAAGTATTATACCAACCTTGGCACCTTACTAATTATCCCCTATTAACATAACTACCTTATTAACTAGTTATCCTACTGACATAGTTACTATATTAATACCTACCTTACTAACTTAGCTACCCTATTAACCCTATTGACTTAATTCCTTACTGACCTAACTATTTTATTAACTACCTACCCTATTGAGTTAGTTACCTTATTAATTAGCAACCCTATATACACAACCATCTTATTGACATAAGTACTCTTCAAACCTAGCCACCTTGATAAGGTAACTTGTTTCCTACGTATTAACTTGCCTATCTACTTAGTTACCTTGTTAATGTAGTTTTCTTCCTACCTACCCTAATAATTTATCTACCTTGTTCTTTGAACTTCCTTTCTATTTATTAATTTGCCTACCAACTCAACTACCTATTTATATACCACTACTACAAAATGTGGGTGTACTTCATTAGTCCTTATTTGCTAGACCAATGAGTTCACTGCTTTTTCATTGGTCCCTATTCATTAGAACCAATGAATTCATTCAAAATCCAATGAAATCATTTGGCGTACAAGGACACATTTTTTTGTAGTGTACCTATTTCAAAATAACCAATAAGTGGTTTGGTTACCCAAAATATATCTCTTTATATACCTAAATTAATTTTATGACAATTAATTATCATGAATAATTATTTAAAATAATGATTTGAATAATTTATCAACATAAAAAATTAATTAAAATAATAAATTAAATATCAAATTATCAATTTTATTTTTAGATCTAAATTTTAATTATCCAAATAATTAGGGTTCAATTAATTAATTAATTAATATTTTAAAAAATTGATTTTTTAAATATGATAATAAATCATTTACATTATCTGAAATAAATTTTTAATAATTTTTAGATTATATGACATTATTTGTTGATACTTTTAGATTATTATGTCATATGAGTAAGTATTTATTAAAAAATTATGGTAGATAATGTAAATGATTAAATATCATAATTTATCTTTAATAATTATCCATGCATTCATTAATTATGAAAATAATTATCTAATCAACTATTAATTATGAAAGTAATTATCTTATCATTCATTAAATATCTAATTTTTAAAAATCATGCATTAATTATTTAATAAATTATGTAATCATTCATTAATTATCTAAAACAATTATCTAAGGGTATTAGGCATTAAAGATTTTCCTAGGCATTGTGGGTATCGTAGTGTTGAAAGAAACTAGCATTATTTCTAAAGCCACATTTGAGTATTGCAAAGGACATAAATTATTTAAACTACTATTAGGAAACCTATATGTAGGTATTGTAATTTGAACCTAAGCATAATGCAAATAAGTGCGTTATGATGCGAGTATTACAATGGATGTAAAAACAAATTCAACAACTATTTATAATATTTATACACGAATATTGCGATGGATGTAAAAAAAATTCAGCAACTATTTAGGACACCTATATGTGGGTATTGTAATGAATGTAAAAAAAATTAACAACTATTTAAGATACCTTTATGTAGGTATTGCAATGGATGTAAGAAAAATCAACAACTATTTAAGAAACCTTTATGTGGTTATTGTAGGTTTAAAATGGCCTTATGGAAGACAAAATAGGAAGGATGTAGGTATTGCATGTTTGGCTTCATGACAATGCTAATAAGTTAATTAAAATGTGGATATTGCTTTAAAAATCTTTATGTGATGTGATTTCTAGTACATTAAATGGAGGTATTGCACAATGTACATTATTGATATTTCTAAATTACCCTATACAAGTTAATTATAAAGTGTGCATATGGGATTATTTAAGTTTTGATTCTTACATTTAAAGCATTAAGAAGATGACAAAAAAAAAGACATATATGATGAACCATATACCCATCAAACAAGTGTGATTAAAAAATAAATAAATTAATGAAAGATGTACAAAAATGGGTGGATCAAAAAATGCTAAAGAACTTAATGGAGAAAAAAAAATTTCTATATTATATCAAAGGACCAAAGTGCAAAAAATGGGTAGTTTAAAAAATGAAGGGGTTAAAAAAGCCTAACATACTATACAAAGTGGAAACTTTAAACCATATCATTATCTACAATGTTGTGTTTAGTTCGGTAAGTAGGTACCATTTTTGTAGCCCTTATTGCATGACGAATAATGTATAAACAACAACATTGCATTTCAACATGAATTGTAATTGCAACAAACTCTTCATTTGTTGTGCCCTGAACCTTATAAACACCCAAAAACCATTAAATTAAACCCTAACACACTTTGGATGAAATAGATTTATAAAAAAACAACAAACATTGATTATTATTTTTTCTTACCTTTCATGAATCATTTTAGATTCATGGAAATCCGATACAAGGGTCAACTCTTGTGTTCAAATTGTTTTAGTTGATTCTCAATCCTAGTTTTTGACATCCTTTGCCATTTTCAATCTTCGTGCATATGTAGAACATGTCGATAGGATCATCTTTTGTAAATTTTCGTCCTTCTCCATCCATGATGCTACATTTCAAAGCACATTTCCCACACCCCATGCATTTAAGACCCAACACCTATAACAATTATTTTGAAGCTAACCTTACCAATATTGGTTTTGGTAATGGTGGACATTATTATGCAACAATTATTAATTCATCCCATTCGCATTGGGCTTTGGCATAAATGTGACCGGCAACCTTTTGATCATTCTGTTTCTACATGACCATGACATTTCCCAAAATGCAAACGTTCATTTTAACATGGTCTTGATGTTGAGGATTTCTTTTAGAAGTTGAGGGCCTCTCAAGTTTGGCTTTTTTTGCCATTAAGCCATGCACTTCCTTCAAATGTTTGGTGAACAACCACTTGGCAACATATGCAATAGTGCAATTGTCCATTTTACATTGCCATTTAAACCCATCCTTATTCCATTCCTTGTCCTTACGAACAATATCAGGTATACAAGGGGGTGTTGGTGGTTGAGTGGGGTAAATTTCAATTTCTAAACTTGAACCACAAACCTTGAAAAACAAGTTTTTACTTTTTAATAAAAAAAAACCTAACCCTAAACCTTAGAAACAAGATCACACAACAAAATGCAAGTATTGCAAATAAAACTAATTTTTTTTTAGGTATTGCAATGAAAAAATTTCAAAAAAAGTCCCCCACTTTCCATCAAATGATGGAAGGTGCAAGTATAAGTAAACTTAAAATTTTTGTACAAATTTTCTAATGCACATTTAATAAAGTCTAATTTATGTAAAATTTAAAATAATTTAATCTACCATTTTTCAGTCAAAATTCCCAATTTTTTTGGGGAAGGATTTCATCACTTAAATTGGACACAAAAACCATGTCTAACTTTAGATTACATTGGCTGCTTGTTTCATCAATTCTAGGTTCCTCAATTTTAGCAACATTTTTTTCTTCGATTGCCAATTTTGATGTAGTAACATTTTGCTCCTTAATTGCCAATTTTAATGCAGTAACATTTTGCTCCTCAATTGTCGATTTTGATGCAGTAACATTTTTCTCCTCAATTGCCAATTATGATGTAACAACATTTTGCTTTTGAACTTCTAGATCATAACAAACCTTCTTCAATTTCCTTTCTTTACGCATTGAAATCCTACATATCAAAACAAAAACCTTAATAAACAACCATATTAATTTTTTAATGTTTTCCAAAAGACCAAAATCATAAACACGAATTACTAAAAGAACACCAATAGGAGCCGATGATAACATGTACAAAAAAAGTGACGATAGGAAGAAAAAAAATGATGACATTATTGCCGTCACTTTCTTTGTAGCAAAGGAAGAGAGAAGAAGATGACATTGTTGCCATCATCTGCTTCGTAGCAAAGCAAGGAAAAGAAAATGACAACAATTGCCATCGTCCTTTTCAAAGCAAAACAAGGAAAAAAAACAACGACAACATTGCTACCATCATCCTTTTCATAGCAAACTGATGAAAAAAAAGATGACAAGATTATTGCTATTGTCTTCTTCTTTTCAAACAATGAAAAGAAAAAGATGATGACAACTTTTTTTGTAGCAAATTAACAAAAAAAAAGATGATGACATTGTTGTCGTCATCCTCTTTGCAGCAAAGCAAGGCAAAAAAAAGATGATGACAACAATGTTGTTGTTTTCTTCTTTTCAAATAGTGAGAAGAAGAAGATGACAACAGCTGTTGTCGTCCTCTTCGCAATAAACCAACAAAACAAAAACAACGACATTGCTATTATTGTGTTCTTTTCAAATAACGACAAAGCAATTTAAAAAAGAAGAAGATAACAACAACAATGTTGTCGTCCTTTTCACAGTAAAGGAAAAATAAAATGATGGAAATGATGCCATCGCCCTTTTTGCAACAAACCAAATAAAAAAAATGATGATGGCATTATTGTCGTCATCCTCTTCATAGCGACAAAAAGATTGAAAAAATAAAAAAAGAAGGAGAAGGGAAGGAACTTACCTTCAAGCTTAAGCGTTTGCTATTGGGTTGAAGCTTCATGTTCCCTTGTGTCACCACTTTCCTAAGCTCCCTTGCGTCTCCATGTTCCTAAGTTTGCCTTGAAGCTTTGGCAATGGAAGTGAGAAAAAGGAAACTAAACCTAGGGGAAAGAAATGAATTTAGGTTTAAGAGGGGAGGAGGTAGGTAGGTAGGTAGGTAGGTAGGAGAACACTTTGGGGCAAAAAACATGGTTGAAAAAACCTTGGGCAAGGGAAGAGGAAAATAAAAATGCCCTACTTGGATGTGTTTGGGTTCATCCCCAAAGCGGCTTGAATGGCCTCATCCTAAACTAGTGCATTGGTGGTTGCTGGTTCACTAAAACTCCCCACTCATGATGTAGAGGATCTTAAAGCCCCTATTTATATAATAAGGAAGATTCAAACCTCCAAGGTCAATTATGTTGTTTGAATTATCAATCATTTAAAGTTTGATTATATCAATATTGAGGGTGAAACTTTGAACACCCCAAATTGGTTTTGTTGATTATCTCATGTGATTATTTTGCCAATTATCAATCCCATGGTGAATCCATGGAAAACATCACCCCTTGACATGTGCACATTTTGTTATCCACTACTACTCTTATAAAAAAACACATAAACACACCCTTTCTTCTTCATCAATTATCAAAATAGCCAACTCTTTCATAAAAATGCCCACCTCTATTTTATAACATCCATTGTTGCACAAAAGCCGCCTCTGACAAACACCCAACTCATTTTTCAAAGCGCTCACTTTTCTTTGACAACATTTGACATTTAGAACTTGTGTTTTGAACATTTAAGGTATGAAAGGTAAAGGCTCAATACCTAACCTTGTGTCCATTAATTAGTAAAATCTATTATACTCAAGGATGAGAAATTGTTCATAAAAATGACCTTCAAATCATTGATTATTTAATAGTTAATTCATTCATATGTATCTAAGTGGACGTTTGAGATAATCAACTCATGAAATAATTGATTTTTCCAAGGAGATAATTAGAATATAATCACCCCTTGAATCCCCTTAATTCACTATATATGATACTAAAATATTAACACCTTACTGATAGGCTAAAGGGAACCTATAATTGCAATTCCCCTATTATTTCACATCAATTTTCCAATTATTCATATTTTAATCATTTTATTTTCCATGATCTACTATGATATTGTCATATGAATAATGCAATTATTTAGAGTGTGACCTATTATAATTAGGATGATTTTCAACATGTCAACTTCATATTTTCACAAAAAATTGGACGATTATTTAATGATGAAACTGACCTTAGGGTAAGGTATATGATGTGCAAAGCTAAGGTGTTTGTTTGCATGACAAACTGCCATAATAGGGTTTTCTTTGGTGGTGTGCAATCATATGGTAAAGGGAAAATATGATTAGTTGTAGGCAGGTAATGTTTTTTCAATGAGGTCAATTTTTTTGCCCCAGATCAGTGGTTAGTTATTACCTTCTTGTGGGATTATGGTTAAGGTTACATTATGGTGACAGACTGAGATTGTGGGAATGTTGAGGCCCTCAAAACACATCCAAAGGTCGTCCCAGGGAAATTCAAAAATCATTTATCTGACTTGTCAAGTGAAATGTAAAGTGAGAATAGGTTTTATTGAGGTACCAACATATTATAACAAATCCCCCCCCCAAAATTAATTATTTCATGTAAATTTTGATTTTAAACTTGATATTCTATGCAACTTTTTTCAATTGTTGGTTTAGGGTTTGTCCTTTCTTATTGTTCATCAATTTCCTTCCATTTGTTTTTCCTCCACTCTCTTCTTTTGCTTCATTTCAACAAATAGGATCATCATGGATCATAGAAGAGAAAAAAACATGTTAAAAAACTTGACCAATTATGATTGTTTTAGACCATATGCTAACAATTTTTTTTGCCTACCTTCAAGAAAATGTAATAAACTTTTGGGAAAAAAACTGTGTAAAAAGTGCAACCAATCATAACTTTTTTGGCCCATGGGCTAATGAACTTCATGCCCACCTTCAAAAAAACATAATTAAGAAAATTGAAAAAAAAGTCATAACAAAACAATTGTAAACCAATCATGGTTTTTTTCGGCTCATGGTTAACAAATGTCCAACCCACCTCTAAAAAAAATTATTAAAAGAAAATGTGGATGATTAAAATTTGACCAATCATGGTTTTTGGAGTTCATGGTCTAATGGACTTGCCAAAAGACAACAAGTCCATTAGACCATGAAACATTATCCATAATCATCTATTGTTAATATTTCATTTGTTTACATTTCCCTCACCTTTGGTCCTTCAACCTTGTGGACATAAATTTAAACCATGACTTTTCTTCCAATCATAGATTTTATATTTTCATATTCATGGGCTTTTAGGCTCTAGGGTAAATACGCTAGTGAGTGAACATTTAAGCTTTCAAAGAGCTACAAATCCTAAGACATTGCTCCCTTGTTTCTAGTTCAAATGGTTTTTAAAAACTAAACTTGGTGCATCTATATTGATTCAATTGAAAACAAACATAAAATGAGGAAGATATGATTGTAAGAAATAAGTAAAGTTAATGTTTGGTTATTGATGTAAAATATGATTTAAGATTCAATACATTTGTCTCCTTTATGGTTTTTGCGTGGGTTTTTTTTTTTGGGGTGTGTCTCTAGAGGTCAAAGAAGGTATGTAGAGCTTCATTTGGCACACCCATAGCTCTTTAGATCACTCAATATGGTCAAGAAACAAGAACGATATGAGATCTTCAAACAAAGGTCACTTTCTTAAAAAATACACTATGTTGCTTTGTGTTTTGTCTATGTTTTTCATTTGCCTTTAGAGCTCAAAGAGATCATGGAAAGTTTAGCTTGGCACTCACATATGTCTTTACATCACTCCAAAAGAGACAAATTTTTTAAAGAAAGATCTAGAAGTGTTGGGGGCATGTTGACCCTAGTGTAAAGGGGGCCTAAGTCTCTGGGATTGGAGCCTGCTAATAAGGTGATGAAGGAAGGCATGGGGCTCCTGTTATATGTGGCCTGCTACTCTTGGGGTGGGGTCTCTCCTTTCCCATGGATGAATTTAATAAAATTTAACCTATGAGGCCCAGGCTGCTACCCTTTACCTTCCCAAAATGGGTATCCACAAATGTTATTGCATTAATAATTATAATAAATTAATTAAATAGTTTAAAACTAGTTCAACAATTGATTGTTAAACATAATTTATTTCAATGTTTTAAGATGAGCTAGACGTTCACAACATCATAACAATATTAAATTGTCAAAGATCCTTCCTTCACTTCAAAACACTAGGTTGAGGTTAAAATAACACATATACATAATACATGTATGAAAAGAATTCAATATATAATTCAAAGCAATAATTGAGCTATTTACACACAATCCCACCAATTTTACACATAAGAACTTCACACTTACATACCCATTTTCAATGTTTCTTGATGAGACTATGCAAGTACCATTGTTGTTCCTCCCTTCGATTTTGGTGTCTTCGATTCTGTCAACTTAGTGTCTTGGAAAAAAGATCTCCCAAGATTTCTCATCACAAGTATATAATAATGAAAGATTCATAGTAACCAAAATCCTCAAGTATGGTGATGGTACCTACTATGGCATCATTTTAAATAAATTAGTATGGTGCCTAATTGGTCTTGGAGAGATCATATTATATTGGTAGATATTGATTTTGTGATTTATGGATGATAAAAATTAATTTGGGTTTTTTGAGGTGTTATAATTGCTTTGTTATGTTTATAGACATGTTGAAATTTTAAATAATGAGTTTTGGCATGTGTTCAACAATTTTATTTTCATTATTAATTTTGGTCTTTGACACCCAGGATATAGGAAAACTTTATGTAAAAGCAAGCAACCCACTTTGCATTTCTTTCTTTGGGCATTAACAATTTGGGGTTGGGTTTTGCTCTTTTGGCTTGGACTTGAGTTCTCTCTCTTTGTTCCTTCTTTTCCCCTTGCTGGCTGCTTTGTTGGCCTTGCCTACTACCAAGGCAAGGACATTGTGTTTAGATTCATTATAGAGTATAGTAGCTCAAGGGATTTTGGCCCTTAGGTAATAAATAATAGGTCTATTTTTATATGAGGATTTTTGAAAGAAGATATTTTGGCTGGTGTTGAAACTTGAGATTAGCTATAATAGAGTTATAATATCTTGAAGGATTTTGGTTTCTTTTGGAGGATTTTTTGAAGATTATATTTTTGCATGGTGAGATATATGAGTTTTCATATTTCTTCTTTTGCCTTAAGATACATACTTTTTAATGTAAATGGCAAGGCCACAGTGTGACACACCCCTTTTTTATTGGAGTTTGCCACGGTTTCATCATTTAGGTCTGTTTTGAAGCCAAATTTGGGCCATTAAACACGTTGCAAAAATTAATAAATACTACCTACAAGGAAGGGACTCGGCTGCAAACTTGACCAAAAAAAACTAAGACATGAAAAGCAACAACACGATGAAAGCCTAAAAATGTATCAAGCTGCCTAAAAATGATGAGCTGAAAGACCACCCCATCACCAGGGTTTTAAAGAGCTAGCTATATTGGGTATTTAGGGTTTGGGGTTTAGGGTTGACAACTGCTGGACACAGAGTTTTTTTTTGAGGAATTCTTGTTTGTAGCCAACCCAAAATGACCATCATAATTCTTAGTTAAGATGTAAAAAAAGTGATGATCATCCTTAGGAATATTTAGCCAAATATGGCGACAAACCAGATATGATTTAATTCTAAAAACATTATCCTCCTATAATTTTTGGCTACACTCTTGATACACAAATCTGAAAATCTGATGATTTTTACTAATTTTGCTCCCCCTCACTTCACTTCTGGCGATTAAAAACTTCCAAAATCACTTCATTTGGGAGTTTTTTATTTCGTTTTCTGGACGAAATTTCCCCCAGGAAAAAAAAAGGGCTGCTCAGCAGCAGCAGCAGTGTAGCTGCTTTGTGTTTTTTGCCCCCTTCTACTGACACTGAAAAACCCTAAACTTCAAGACGCGCATGACTGTGAACAAAGCCACTAATGATTCCTTCCTGCCTGCTAAGGAGCACCATGGTCACGAATAACAATCCTGCAAAGCGGGAAGAATCAGATCGAGGCCCCAAAGTATAAATTGTCACTGGAACTAAAAACCGTCTAAGAAATCCCCCAATAGATAAGAAGATGTACAACGTGATAAATCACTCGAAATCATCATGTACTTGTGTGAGCTGCAAGAGTCGGTAATAGAATTGTAAAATTGTATACATTTGTCCAACCTTCACTGAGTCTTCATAGCTGGTAAGCTGTTCCTGGTTTCTGTATCGAAGCTGTTACCATTTGTACATAAAACTAGGATGCACCAACCTGACCAACAAGCTGTTGTCACCTCCTCCTCAGTGGCAGAGGGCCCAGTAGGGCTTTTCACTTGTGCACACCAGTGGGTTTGAACTCAGAACCCCCACCCCCACTTTTTGTGTGTGGAGGTATCAGGGTCCCAGACATGATGGGCTATACCAGAAAGACCCACTCGGGGATTATCCCACTGAGTCATGCCATCACCCCTGGGGGTTCCTACATGATCCTAAGGTTGATCTAGTGTAAATCATGATAGTTGCAAGCAGCCAGTGAAGAACTGCATTAATTAATAATTAGTCTCCTATGAGAGTATCGGTAAAACCCAGTATGGCTTCAACGTCCTCTGGCTCTCCAGAGAATTTGCGAGCAAAGAGCCAACAAGAGGAATTGGGGACGCCATTGTAGACGCAGGTCTCTTCGTTATCCCAACCCAACACGCGAGTACTCATGGCGTACATACCATCCGTATTCTGTGTCTGGTTCTGAATAGCTAAGATGGTGTTCGTTGTGAGGTTGGCACTGGTGTACATTACAGGGTGAGATTCCGTTTCCGGGTTGCTCCAGTTGACGTAAGTGGTGGAGTGATTTGCTATACCTAATGGGTCAACGATATTGAGCAAAGTGGGTAAATAAACTTCGACACTTATGCCTCCTTCTCTCCAATGCTCCTTGAATTTGGGGAAGACGAAGAAATCGCCTACAATCAAGCCTGCATGCCGGCGGTGCACAGAGAACCAAGCCTCACCCTTGCGCATCACATCGTCACGCAGTTGCCGAGTTTCGGTGGTCCATCCCTGCCGCCACCACTCCCAAGCGAGAAAGGCTTCCACAAAACTCAGCTCTGAGTTCATCAGATAGTTGTACACGAACCCAAAGCTACGAACGGGAATGGCGGCGTCACACACAAGCGAGAACCAGGCATTGGGTACTGTGCTGTCAAGTAATGCGTACGCTAGCAACCGTCTCTGAGCCTCCGGCATGGTGATGGCCAAACGACCGACGGGCTTGCTGGGGATCTGTCGCTGATGAAAGATGGAGTTGTTGGAATAGGAGTGGTTGGAATCACCCGGATGTACGTAGATTGAGTAAAGCGACTCGTGTCCTTGAAAGAACTTTCGCCACAACGGCTCCAAAGGGATGGGTCCGCGCACCATGAACAAGAAGGCGACTCGAGGCTGTGTGCCGGAAGCCTCTGGTAACGGTTGCAGTGCAGCTCGATGCGCCGCGCAAAACACCTCCTCGTCGCTGGCATTGGCTCGCACCCATTCCTCGAAATTTCTTCGTCTATAAGATCCTTGTCTTTGGAACTCAGAGCAGTACCATGCGTCCGAGTCTTCCAGCGTCAGAAATGTGTTCAAGAGCGGATCAGGCACTGCTGCAGCTGCTAAATATCGTCGTAGCGAATGAACGTTGCGAACAAATAAACCCCGCGGCCTCGACGCCGGGAATGCGAACCCGTGAGTGGTGTTCTCCCAGAAGGCCACAAGCAGCAAGGAAAAGCATACAAGGATTATCACTGTGTTCAAGTGGCTACGTGCCCATTTCGCAGGGTGCTTGTAATGAAACTTCCGAGACAACCTTCTGCTTACGCAGCTCCGGACTGACTCCTCAAATTTCTGAGCCACCATTCTGCAGGATATCAATAATTACCTCCTAACCAAAGACCATGCAGCTCATGTGTTTAAGCAAAATTCCCCGTGAAGCTAGCTGCAGCCTACAGCTAGTTACTACTCGCAGCTCCTGGACACAATAAAATTTCAGACTATAATCATCAACTAAAGCTGGATTTCCAACCATTCTCCATGTAATCTACTACTCGCGGAGTCTAGCTACTTCTGAAGTACAAGCTGCATCCCATAGAGCTCTCTAGAAAAGAAAAAAGCTACTGATCTGCTGCGAAACTTGCTAACTAGTACTCCTTGCCATGACTATCTATCGCCTGAAATTCATGTAATTCCTCGGACCACCGAGCTGATGCTGCTCTAGTAAATCGCAACGTCCGAGTAGACTGTACACTCCTAGATCCATAATTGCCCCCCCCAAAAAAAACACCACCCAAAACCCATTTGGCTTAAATCTCGAGCTCTTGCGAATACTAAGCCAGTAATCGTGTTAACCGTGCTGCGCGGAGAAGAAGCTAATCCTGCAACAACCATCTCGAGCAGAAGCTCGGCGGCAAATTGCCCCTAAAAACTCCACCAAACAGCATTTCTGATGGACCCAGAAATGGGTCCAAAGTTTGGTATCCCTACATTCTAGGGTTAGCTGGAGTCCACTATAGAGACATTTCCACTGCTGTAGTTGTAGTATCTGGGGCCACTTTGACAGATGTTTGTTGAATAATTAATTTTAAAATTGATTGATTTATTTATTTAAAAAATTAATTAGTTATTTATTTTATTCATAATTAATTAATTAATTAATTAAAGAAAGGTGCATCTACACTTGGTGTTAAGGACTCTAGTATTAAGTCCCCTAACACCAAGCTAGTCATTTAGAACCTAAACCTATTTACCATATGTGAAGATTTTTATGTTAAGTTCACATTCACTTAATATATTATTTACAATATTCACCCATTTAATATTGGTTGCCACCTAAGATGCCACCTAGATTTTCACTTCACATTGACTTAACATTAGGTGTGAATGCACCTTAAGTTTGATCATTTGACTTCAACAAATGATATTATGTTCTCAAAAATATTATTCCATCATATTCTTTATTTTCCTTCAGAAAAAAAGTAAAATTTACTTTCAGTTGGAAAATTTCAAGATTTGTGAAAATAATATAATTATTGTTGAACTGGCCGAGGTAAGTCTTCTTCGGTATACACCTAAAGGATGCACTTGCATATTTATCATCCTTATGGATTTCATTTAAAGGCTAGCCATTATACGATGAGTCTCTTATTTACAAAATTTGATCATTTTGGTAATTCTAGTGACGATGATAATTGGAACTATTATATAAGATAAAACATGTAAAGGGTCTAATAATATGGTCATCAACTTGACAATTATGAGAACGTATTATATGAAATTCCATGCCTAACTATCTTGACATCAAGCTTTCATCAACCCAAAGCTACATGTGGCTTTTCATAACTAATTTTTTATAATTTGTTTGAACTCAATTCAACCAAACTATGAAAATAATTCAATTCAATTCAATTCAAATTGAATTCAACAGATTTGAACTCATGAATTCAAGTTGCATGTGTTACATTGTCATTGAATATTTTCATTCAAATGGAACTTAATTTTCACTAAATCAACTCCTTTTTTTCTGGTCATGATTTCCTTGTCAGAAGTAATGCGGAGCAGTGTGTAACCCAAGGTTGATAAACATCTCAAATTATTTACAAAATAAATAAACAAACAATAGTTAAAACTATATTTTGAAATATCTTGTTCATTTTTAAAAATATTTTCAAGAAAATTTCTGGGGGGGTTCAATTTCTATAATTTGTAGATCTCCAAAATGATTTAAAAACGCATTGTTCTGAACTGACTTCATTTTTGTCTGTAAAACTTGAAGTGAGCTCCCCTCAATCAATCAATCAAGCCTGGAATACACAATACCTGATCAAGTGTCTAAAACTGGCAATCCAACCATCTAAGATTGCTGATGATTTTTTAGTTCTGTTTTCCTGGCTCTAAATCTGGAGCTGCTCGAGCGAGCCAATTCCCAAGAGTCGGTTATAATTAACAACCGCTAATTAATTCAACAAGTGGAAAAAAAGAAAGTTCCAAAATTGTTGACCTGATTACACAACTTGGACAATCTTCTGCCTTTCTAAATATACAGGGAATTCAGCATCAAATGCCATGAGCTCTTTAGCACGCAGCCATTGCTGCACCAGCAGCAGCTACTACGCAGGTACCATGGTAATCAAGCAGCGCTGCAAGGTTCTCTCTTTCTGGAACCGACAGATATAAAGGGTAGGGTATATGTATATCCTTGACCACGAGTTCTAACTAAATGAAATTGGTTTTAAGCCTGGAATGTGGCGGTTCTTAAAATTTCATAGAACCGGTTTTGACCTGTCACTGACGTTCTACAAAAATCAAAGAATCAGGTTAAAAGAACCTAGACCCCCAAACCTCAGTCACTTCTTTGCTTGTTGCTTCTTGACACCCACAGGTTCTTTGAAAATTCTCTAAAACTGAGTTCTGAAGGTTCTTTCATTATGAATGAGTTTAAAAACTCAGGAACTGGAGGTTCTTAACAAAATCAAAAACGCACCCAACACTCGTACCTGGCCCCCAAATAATTGGGTTGTTTTAAAAAGGGTCTGGCTAACGCAACACACCTCGATGATAGAAAAACACACCTTCTAACCCAAATAGGCATTTCCCATGCATTTCCCATGCAGCACTAATGGAGATGCCGCAACAAAAATATGACGGCTAATAAAGCAAATTTAAATCTCAACAGCAAGTAGTGTTCACACTAGTATGGCAACTTGTTTTCGTGTTACATCAGCACTTCTACAGCTTCGCATGCCGGGCCTTCTTTCTCTCCAATTACACCTTTAGGATCGCCCCAAATGTCATCACATACACAGCAGGCACAGGCGCAGCAGGCATAGGCACATGCAGAGTTGATACAACAGCAACAGCAGGATGACGACTTGTTTGTTCCCGGTATAGGCGAGCCTGATGACCTGCTTGAGCAGATTGAACCCCCTTCAGAGGCTCCAATATGGCCTTCTCTTGCAACAGCTATGGCAGATCTGAACGCTTTCACAAGTCCTAATGGATGGGCACTTACTTCATTTCGCACAGAGAAGAAGAAAGATGAGGTTGTCAAGGTGTTTCTGCGCTGTGACCGAGGTGGTACATACAGATCTCGTGTTAATGAGGATTTTCGCTGCTGTGGGACCGCCAGTCGCCAAGTTGGATGCCCATTTGACGCAGTCTTTCGCCACTTCGTTGCTTTTGGTGGTTGGAAGCTGCGTATCTGTAACACTGATCATAATCATGGTCCAGCACCCCCGATCACGCATCTTTCGCTACGGAGAGCAGCTATGAAGGAGCACAATGACGAGATCAAAGTAGAGGCTCGTACGGGGTTGCAGAGTACGAAGATCATGAGGAGGCTAAGGGAACAGGACCTAGACATACCCATCCTTACCCGTGATATCCTCAACGATCGCCAACATCAACGGATCGAATTTCTGGCAGGTCATACGCCGATCCAAGCGCTACTATATACCCTTCAGGATGACGGGGATTGGGTATATCAGTACCAAACAAATGACAACGACAAAGTGACCGCCTTATTCTTCAGTCACCGCCAATGCCTGGAGCTTCTTCCTTCGAATCCCTTCTTTTTGGTCATGGATTGTACTTACAAGACAAACAAGTACAAAATGCCACTGCTTCATATCATTGGTTCAACAACTCTAGGATCCATGTTCTTCGTTGCTTTCTGTTTCTTGTTCTCCGAGACTACGGAGTCATATGGATTCGCCTTGCGCTGCCTCAAATCAATGTACCAGAGCATTGATTTGCAACCAGAGACCATGTTCAAGAGCGTAATCACTGACAAAGATGATGCCCTTAGCGTAGCAATCGTCGCTCATCTACCTTTCATGTACCACTTTCTCTGCATCTGACATATCAATATGAATGTCATGAAGAAGTGCAAACCTATCTTTCGCTAGCAATTCGACAACGAGTTCGGAGACGAGGAGATAAGCGACAATCAATACAAGGCAGGTGTGGATGAGTGCTGGAAGGCCTTTCTGCAATTCTGGAATGCTGTGATAGGCGCAACGACTAAGGATGTATTCATCGTCGCATGGATAGCTCTGCAAGGGGCATATCTAGAGCCTGAATTCGCCACGGCAATTGCCTATCTTGAGAATGAGTGGCTTCGCCATAAGGAGAAATTCGTCCACGCTTGGACAGATCATCGTTTCCACTTTGGCCATAGAGCCACCTCAAAGGCAGAAGGGGCTCATGCGCTGATCAAACGAGAGCTGATGGTGAGTACTAACGATGTTGTCACTGTTGACAATGCCCTAGTTTGCACCTTGAAGGATCAACATGCAGTTAGAAAGGTAGCGCTTGAGCGTGCGAAGGTGAATCTGCCAATCAAGCTTCTGATCCCGTTGTTCAGAGACGTCGTGGTGAAGGTGGCATCTCAAGCACTGCACCGTATGCTGGATATCCGAGATAAACAACTTTCTACAGGTGTTGCTACTACTCTTCCTCCCTGTACGAATACGATGAAGGACTCTATGGGCTTACCATGCGTACATGTCATCGATACGTACCTTCGTGCCAACGCTGGTTCTCTGCAGGTCACCGACTTCCACCTTCAATGGCACCTTCAACCGATTGCCACCCTTCCTCCGCTTGACCCACGCCTACAGATACGAGAACCCGACGCTATCCAGCCTCGAGGTAGGCCCACTGGTGCTACAGCACGCCGCGCTCGCACTACTCGTCGTGAACCTTCCGGATTTGAGAATGAAGAGGCAAGCAGCCAGCAGACTCGTGTAAATAGACGCAGAGAACTGAGGGAACAGCGCCAGCAAGCAGTTGACGAGGTGGACAATACACAGGGAAGCGATGCGGGTAGCAGTAGTCAGCGTGGAGGCTGTGGTCGTGGCCGTGGTGATAATACAGCGATTGATACTGTTGTGGAGGGGATGCCTACAGAATAGCAACTTGGAGGTTCAACATTAGGCTATGGGGATTCGTGGATGTGGGAATCCATGGTACTGCCTACCTAGGCAAATCGGGTTAAAAGGTGTGTTTTTCTATCATCGAGGTGTGTTGCGTTAGCTAGACCCTTTAAAAATTATAAATGTCCTGTCCTAGATTGAATCAGTGTTTTTTAATGTGGTAAAAATTCGCCATTTGCGAAATTGAAAAGGTGCCTATGAAAGGTCCTCGTGGATTTAGTTTGGGTAAAAGAAAAAGTTTGCCAAAATCTAACCATGAAGAGAGGGAAGCTAGCCTAGTTATGGGTGATTGGGATTATTGTCACTCTTGATGATGACAAATATATGGTGCTTGCCATACATTATTAGGTCCAAAACTTTTGTCATCATCACACATTGCACTCCATTGCAACCATCATCAAAAGCCGTTCTTGTGTGTAGAACTAGAATTCACCATCACAAGTTGAGAATGCAATAAACACCATTGCCATCCCTTCATGTTTAGAAGATTTGTCATCACCTTTAGACCTCTTTTCAATGTTCATGGTTCACTACCGCAAAGTCCTCAAGGCTTTGGAGTTGTGAACAGCTAAGCCTTGAATATTGTTATTTTGCAAGTTTGTTTCTTGTTCCTTTAAAGCTCATCAACTAACTAGTAAGTTTGTGGCTTGTGGTCTGCTAAGTTTTTCAAAGTCCATTGATAGTCAACAATTGACTAGATTTTCATTTAAAATGCAACCTTTAACATCCAAAGTTCATCATTGCATTGCATTTGTAACAATTGAAAGCAAGAATTTTAAGTACAACATTTGGGTGCTTGCAAGGTTACATGTAAGGATTCTAGGTGTTTGTTGCTCATCATCCTTCAAGTTTCAAACGTTTCACTGCCATAGATCCACAAACAAATAGGAAAATGGAATGTGATGTTCATTTTGTTTTCAAAGATGAATGGGTTATGGAGTTCCCATGGGTTAAACATGTTTTAGGTATTCAAACTAAGTTGTAGATGGTGTATTACAAGGTGTTTGGGAAAGGTAAATAAAAACTTCTAAACCCTAAATTATATGGTTTGCAAAAACATTATGTTAGGTGTTCGGAAAGCTTTGATTGCCTATCCAAGGATTACAATAGGTCCCATGACTAATTTTGAACACATGAAGTTGTTTGAATTCTTGATGTTTGCCCATATCCCAAACAAACATTGGATTAACTCTAGTGGGTGAAAAATTATAATGGCCATGCACAATGTGCTTTTGAATCAAACAAAATTGGTTGTCCAAAACATTATATTTGCGTCAATTAATTAGCATGAAATCACAACTATGGACAACCAATCTTGAATATTTGTGCATGTGCATGTTGATGAAGACTAAAAAAGGAGGCTGATTATTTTGAATCTTGAAAATATGTGGATGGAATCACATCCTATAAATTCATTGTTGTGATTGTTTGTTTTCTTACTATTTTTGGTGGTTTAATAGAAGTTAACATTGTTTACAAGGTTGTTTGCTTTGAAGGTAATGATGTAACAATGTTCCAAGGATTGAAGAAGGGTGTTATCGTTGAACTCATGGTGAAACATAATCCTTACGTTGTCAACATTCGTTGTATGGCACACCAATGTAATTTGATTATCCAAACTTATTTTCCTTGACTTTAGTTGGGAAGATTGAAAGTTTATTGCATCCATGCATACATACTATAGTCAATCTCCCAAAAGACACCTTGAATGCTCTAAATTGGTAAAGGTGATCAAGTTGAGGGGTTTGAAATTTTCCTAAGAATGTTAAAGCAAGGTGGATTTCTAGGTTGGCACCTTCTAAATGACTATTTGGTGAGTACGAGACATTCATGGTCAAAATGAATGATGTTGTTGCTAGTAATCTTAATGTTAAAACTAAGTTACTAATTGTGAGCTTTTATACAATGTGGAAATTGTTATGAGCCTAACTTGTGTTTGCTAATGTTGGAAGTAGTATAAAGTTTGATAAATTTAAAACTTGCTTAAAATAGGTACACATTCACTTGAGATTATGTTGCAATTGTGAAGTTATGTTAGGCAAAATTGTACACCATGTATGTGAACAATAAGATGCAATATGCATCACCACTTCAAAAACTTTTTGGATTTGGTGGAGTGCATTAATGTTATATTATGCGTTGTGTAGTGGATTAACCTACAAACACAAGTGGAATATGTTGTTTTTTAATTCATTCAATGCTTCACAAAATTGACAAATCTACTAGAGAGGTTTCCATAATGACAAGGGATGATTAGGCATTTGCATGCTAAAGTGTCAAAAAGTAGTGTAATGGCCCAACCAGAGGCTTAAAATTGATGAGTTTGATAAAAAATACCCTACACAAGAAGTGATGAATGCCATAAGCATCATCTACCTTCAACATTGGTTATTTAATTAGATGTTGCCACGACACTCCATAGGCATTTAGCCATCTTGAAAGAACAATAGTACTACCACAGCAAAACTATGTTGTTAATTCGAGTTTCACAAGATCCCTTGTTGGATGTTGATTTATTTGATCAATAAACCATTATATTTGTTGTCACTATGCAATTTGATTGCACTATTGCCATCCAAACCCCCCTTGATTGTAACCCTCCCACTCAAATGTGGAGGCATTTGTATATTAACAAAGTTTTGAAACACATGTTATCCAAATACTTAAAGCTTGTTGAGTTGATGGCTATGGTTGTTCTAGGGAATGTGGAGGATGAACATATGTTTTTTACATTTGCTTTCACTACGAATAAGTTGAGGAATTGATTGAATATATGTAACTGATATAGTTGTTTGAATGTATGTGTAATAATTTTTTATTCTTTTGAATTTCTCATTTTATACTTCCATCACTAAATGGAATGAAAAAAAAGTCTTGTTATTTGGTGGACATATAGCATGACATTTTCCATGGGCTAAATAGTTTGAACTCAAACTTCCTTACAAATTGTGAATGTACACAAATTTATCTTATCTATTTGTAGATAGGTATTTTGGTACTTATGTGTTTTATTTTACAAGTCTACTTAAATGAAAGCACACTATAGTGACTAAGAAATGTTGTCACAAATACTATTTTTTGAAACTATGCAACTTTCAACTTTCACCAAGCTAATATTAAAAGAGGTTTTCATAAATTATACTCAAATTAAAGTAATCCAATTGCCAAATAATGCAATTGTCAAAGGAAACTACATTTTTTATTAATATCAAATGATTAAAAAGTCTATTTGTGAAAAATTAGATGTTGTCATGATATATTGCAAAGTGCAAATATATTCTAAAATTGATTCAAATAATTGCAAAACTTTATGAAGTACTTAGACATATATTGAATGTGAATTGATTGGACCATTTCAATTACAATTGAAAAGTTTGATTCATGTGATTTCAAAAAAAAAACAATTGAACAAATTTTTCATTCAAACAAGCATAAATGTGTTAAAAAAAAACATTTTGATGAAAAATTACTTTCATTTGAAAATGACAAAAATTATGTTGAAGGCCTTTGTATCAAAATTTATCAAAATGTTAAATGAATCAAAGAAAAACTATCCCAAAAATATACTAAAATATACCCAAAAATAGTACATTTTTTTACTTAAAGTGGCCTCCCCCGAGTGTGCTTTCACCCACCTTCCATTGCAATAATGCAAATTTCAATGATGGATTAAGGTTCAATTCCCTTGGAAGACATTGCATGATATCTATTGCCACATAATGCATCTTCAATTCTAGATAAGGTATTTTATTAAAACTTTCATCTTGAGTCCGACATCTAATCTACATCTAAAACATAGCATAAGCAACTTGTGGGTCTTTGGACTACTTCCAATATGTTTCACTCTCTATTAGTTGATTTTTACATCAATGTGTACATAACTAAATGGTGTGTTATTTTGTTGAAATGTGACAAGAAATTTACTAGTTGTAAGTAGTTTTTAGACTTGGAAGAAATGAGAATAAGGGCTTGGGTGAAACAAATTAGAAAATTGAAACACTTGCAAGTATGAGCAATTCATGACAACAAACTATCTAACCTTCTTGAGCCCATCTTTGGGTGACAGGTGTCGATTTTGATTTGCTACAAGGGGAAAGGTTATAATCATTTTATTTCATTAAAGTGCAACCAAAAGGTTATCCATATATGCAATTTGAACCTTTGAAATAGGGATTTTCATCGGGATTAGTTTTAATATTCACAAAGGTTTTGTGGAAGTTGTCTTTGATGCATAAGTGATTTGTCTTTATTAAAGGACTACTAAACGCACAATATATTGCTTATGTAGCTAGCTACTAACCAATATGATTTCACAAAAATGATCATTGGTATTGACTACAATTTAGATTTTTTAAATGCAAGATCCAAGAAATAGGTGGTTAAGGAGGTCGTTTGTTTATGGAGCTTCAATGTGAGAAGATAAAGTGATAGGAGATGCCATAATATCTAGTTAGCAAAATATTGCTAAAGATATAACGTAAAATATGTTCATGTTTGCCAAAAGGAATTCTTTTCCTAAAGAACCAACCATGATTATGATCATAAAAATTATGAAAAAAATTATTTATGTTCTTCGTTATTCACCATAAGTATATAATTCATGTTTTGTGTTTTGTATTTTTTTTTTCCGACCAAACTATTTTCAATGCTGAGATTTTATAATATGGGGTAAAAGGGTGAAAACACACTATGGTGGCCCCCTTTGGGGCACTTTTGGGTTTAATATTATAGTACATACAATAATTATTCCAAAATCATGGTACATTTAATTTTGGGTATCAAAAAGTTTTGGGCCCTACAACAATTATTTTTACAAAATTAATGTTATGTAATTTTTTAAAAATAATAATAAATGTCATTATCTATATTGAAAGATCCATGAATATATTTACAATATACATTGATATAATAGGGCCATAGTCTCTTTGACTGCATTAATGATAAGGTTTCATTAGTCATTAAAATAATCAATTTTAATGAAATAAAAAAATGGCCCATCTAGCTATGCTTGTCATCTTCTATGTGGATGTGATTTCTTGTCAAAATTTCAATTTACCACACATTTATCACATCTTTGTTGAAAAAAATTATATTTTAAAATGAAAATTTACAGGTTAATCATATGGTATCCAAACATGGTTCATATTATGTGAAATGACATGGTTCAATATACCTTCAACTTTCATAAAGATTAAAAATCATTTAAATTGTTTTTGGAATATATTTATGTTTTTGAGTACATAAATACATTACATTCGTTTCCTCAAATATATTCCAATCTCTCACTTTATAAAATGAAATGAAATAGTTTCTTTTTTAATCTCTTACCTAGGTTATATTCTAACACAATGTACAAAAACATTGTGAAAATCTTTTGAAAGTTTGAAGTGGGATACATTCAAACATGCACATCCCTAAAAAGTAATACAATATGACACCCCAAAGGGGTTCACTGTAGTATGCTTTCACCCAAAAGCACTTTAGGGTGGACTAAAAGGCACATGAAGAAACTTCAATAATATTTTGCAATGTATTTTGATAATGCCAAAATCAATGTCTATGCTTGGGGCAAAATAATCATCTTTTACAAAAAATAACTATGTGGGCACCTCATAAACATTTTAGAATAAAAGTTTTTTGAGGAAATTTATATAAATTTCATAAAAACAATGTCCGATAAAAATAAATATATAATCTCATATAATTGTTTTTAAAAAGTCCTAAGATACTTCCATGCCATCTTGAAAATGGTTTGGAAAACCTTTGTTTTGAATTGTTAATGACATGTTCAAAAATTTTGAAATTAATAAATGAGTTCATCATTACAAATTTTGAAATTGTGAATCCATAAAAGTATTGTTTGTGTATTGTTACATTATAGGCCACAAAATTAAAAAGTCCCCATTTGAAATGTTTTATATTGTTTTGATTTGGCTTTTCTTTCTTTCAAAGGAAAATGTAATTAAAATTGTTATGTACATTGAGTCCTTTTAATATAATGACTATAACAAATGCATGTGCCATACACTTTAACTTGTAGAGGTGCATAAAAAACTACTCCACTACAAGATTTTATTGACGTTATAGTTTGCAACTATGTTATGGAGTTCCATGCCTTGACTTGAAATAGTGGGGTTGGAAAGATTTCCACCATTTCCACTATTTCAAGATTGGTTACAAAGCAAGCCTAAAAGTCAAATCCCTAATGATAAGAACAAGACTAGTAGTTCAAGTTGCCAAAAAGATTTGGACAAAATGAAAGCACACTTTGTCAACTTTAATTTCTAGAGCATAATTTAAGATGGAATATTATTGCCATCATCACATAAGTGGAAACACTTGGTTATGGACCTTGTTCTGTTGTTCTTGCCAAGGCTACCAAACCCCACATTTGTAGATATTGTTTTATTTAACATTTTTGTGTGATATGTCTTATCGATTTTCTCCAATAAAGATACCTTTCTTGACAAACTTGTTGTATGTTATATAGGGGAAATATGTAAATGGGTTGAAAAAAATGATGTCCATGTCGAATTCTTGGAATAATGGTTTTTTTAAAAATCCAACTATTGTAAATTTGATGTGTTATACAAAAAATTCATTGTGAAAATTTTCACCAATGGACTCAAATTTGAAACCAATGTGTGGCATTTGTCTTGATTTTAAAAGACTTATTTAGGAATGGACACAAAAATCACACTTGGTGGAACGTGCCAAATTTAGATCAAATGCATTTATTGAAGGTAATAAGGAAGGAAATACAAGTATAGTCATGAATGACCCTCGGAAAGGTCTAGGATATCAAAAGTAGGAATGGAAGGTTTGCTTGCATCTATAAAAAAAGTTGGTGGTTATGAAAGAATTTGGACTATTGACCAAATATACATCTACCTTGTTTGAGCAAACTTGACTAAAGCCCACTATTACATGCATGATTCTATTCAACTTGAAGTGTTGAACTTTTTGGAATTGCATGTTACCTTTGATGCAACACATAAAAAGGCTATAATATGGAACCTTGAATGACTTTGAAGTGTCTTTAGTTGCATGTTTGAAATGGAATCCACTCACATTGCGGTGCATGTTTATGAAGCATTTTATTAAGTGCACAAATTAACAAATGTTTTAAAAACATCTAATATGAATTTCACAATTTGAAAGGAAATCGAGAATTTTGGTGAAAAAGATTCTTCTTCATGGTTGTCTTTTCACATGTGCAAAATTCTATGAATAAACTACTATTAAATCTAATCCTTTGTAATATTTTTGTAATTGCATCATTGTGATCAATAGGGCTATTGCAAAGTGAAAATGTACTCCAATTAATAATTAATTTGTTCATATTTGTTCCAATTTCATGATACAATGATATATTGGGATGTAAACCACCATTAATTGAAAAACTTTGTTACAAAATGTGTTTCAAACATCCACCATGATATATCAAAGTTCCACAAGTATTGAAAACTATCAAATTGTAATAGTTTTTTGTCTACGCCATAACATGCATTCACCCAATATTTAAGTTATTTAATATCATAAATCTTTTTTTTCTTTATGTTCAAGAGGAGGAAATGAAAACAAGCTTGAATGTTTTTCCTTTAATGACTAAATGATTAACAATCGTTATAAAAAAATGTTTGTTTTTGTGTGGCTTTTCATGATTATCTATCATTTGGGTGAATTTTGGAGGTAATGAGTTTGTACATTGTGCCAAATCTCATGATCTTAATTTTAAAACACTAATCCCTTTTGAGTCTTGCTTTAAGATTTATTGCAATTCTATTGTTTTGTGGGTGAACAAGAAATACCAAACTACATAATTGTAGGTTATAAGCTATTTGTTTATTACATTTTTGCATATTTTTGTTGAGGAAAGAAAAATTGAAAAACATTCTTAGTTTTAAATTGGGGTGTGTTATACAAGTGAAAAGAGTGGAAATTTGAAAATGATGATCAAACAAAGAAACCACTAGCTATGAAATATTTTATTCTATAGATGTTGTTGGCCTTTTTTCATAGCTTTGAATAAAAAGTAAAAATCTCTTTATAGGAGTAAAATTCTATCAGTGAAAATGCTGCTAATGTTGTCATTTGCTACAAAAAAAATTACTAAAAAAACATGGTTTCTTTGATGAGAAAATCTAATTAAAAAAAACCCATTTGGATAAACATAAAAAAATCATCTTGTCATTTTAGCATGTTCATTTTGACTAGGGTGGTCTTTTTTATTTGTGGGACAATGGACCATTTCATTAGTTAAACTTTTGTGGATATTTTCATCATTTATTTTGTAAATTACTATCAAAAAATAAATTGTGGTAGGTAGGCATGTGGTAGCCTAATTTAACATATCTCTTCTAGTCCATTGGACATGTACATAAGTTACAACTATGAGAAATTTAATCATTGACTGCCCCAATGATAAACCAACTCCTTAACTAGTGGACCACACCTTCAAAAGGTAACGATTTTGTGTTTTTTCTCTTTCACATGTTTAAATTTCACATAGGCATTATATATTACTTATGTTAATAAAAAAGAAGATTAGATGATTAGTAGGTAGAAGATGAAAGGTAGATAAATAGGTAGGTTGTACAATGGTAAAATATAGGTTCATAGGTAGGAGGGAGGTAATTATATGAAATACATAGGTCAATAATAAATAGATGAAATATACTAGAATAAATCAAAGTCTCTAAGTCAAATTTTAGATTTCCAAGCTTAGATGTAGCCTGTAAGATCTTCACTCAAGAAGGTGAAGCTTGAGTGAAGGTACCAATGAAGGTGTTGATTCTTACTAATGTTTTAGACGCCTTGGGTGAACCAACAAGCCTAGCTTAATCTTGGATGAACTAACATTTACATTGGTACAACGGTAAATTCAATGTTAACCAATTAATTGGGGTTATGAAGATGGCAAAATTTCCAATTTAGAATTTGAAAAAAAATGTTCCATTGTGATAAAATTATGAAATTAAATGCCTTCCATTGTTTTCCCTTCAATTTTATCATTAGCAAGTTAAGATCATGTTATTGGTTGATGGCATCCGCACCTTGGCTGATGTTGTCCATGTTGATATCATTTGAACATATTTAATTTCATGGACTGAATAATCTTGTGAAGTGGCAGATCAAACAAAGGAGGGACTTTACCATAATCGACACCTGGTAGATGTGTTTCTTCCCCTTGTTATATAAGTTTTTGATTGCTTGCACCAACAAGTGAACAATTTTCTTCATTAATGTGTTAACATGGTGTGGTTAGGGAAGGGCTTTGATGGCCTATTTTGTGTGATTTTCATAAGCAAAAGGTGTTGATAACTTTTCAAAGAGTTCAAACTGCATCTATTTTCAAGTGTGTTATCATTGCAAGTGAAGGTTTTTTTAGGTTAATTGCTTTTTCAAATTTCCCATCCCTTTCTCTTTTTAATATGCTCCTTGCGATTGGTGGGGGTTCTAGAACATGATTCGTTCTAGTGCCCCTTAGTGACCTAGTTTGGTTTCTCACTTCGGGTTCTACTTTTTTGGCTCAAACTTCGGTCCTATCTTTTTGTTCCTTCTTTTCCCCCTTGTTGGGTGCTTTGTTTAATGGAATTTTCCAAGGTTTCAACAATAAATTGCTTCCTTAAAACATAGATCTCCTCCAAATTTTAAGTGATGATTGAGGTGTAGGCAATGGTGCACCTAGGGCCTCAAATTGAAACAAATCTAACAATCTGATGTGAATTGTGATTCGTGAACCTATGGAAGTCAATTCCAAAAAAATAATGCAACAAAGAAGAAATGAAAGTGGGGGAGTGGAAACATATTGCCCATATTACTCATAAGGTGCAAAATGCAAACTATTTTTAATGTGAAGGTGTTATAAACCCAAGTGAATGCATAGTCCTAGCCTAAAGGCATGGCTTAATAAAACAAGAGGTGTGTAACATGGTGGCCTTGTCATTTACATTAAAAAGTATTTTAAGGCAAAAGAAGAATTATGAAAACTCAAATATTTCACTGTGCAAAAATATAATCTTCAAAAAATCCTCTAAAAAAACCCAAAATCCTTCAAGATATTATAACTCTATAATAATTAATCTCAAATTTCAACACAAGCCAAAATATCATCTTTCAAAAATCCTCAAATAAAAATAGACCTATTTACCTATGGGCCAAAATCCATTAAGCTACTATACCCTATAATGAATCTATATGAAAGCGAGGCTAACAAAAGTGGAAGAAGGAAATGAATGGATATGAAAACAAAACAAAAATAACACTATGTATCAAGTGATGAAAAGAATTTTAAAAAAGGATCTGGGAATCATCATGTCAATCATTGATGGAACAAAATAAAATCATCCTCTGCTTTCTATTACAAAAAGGTTTTGCATATATATACTTGGAGAAAGTGTGCCATCTTGGGTTAATTGATGTGTTATTGAACAAACCATCAAGTAAATCTGAAGTGAACAAGCTTTTTGGGGGTAAAAAACCAATGTTGGGTCGTTTTCACCTTTTTGTGGGAATCGGCTAGTTCTAGTTCTTTCATGATGTTATGAGAACCCGATCAATTCTCCAATACATATTTAAAAAATTGGGTTGGTGATAATTTGTCAGATTATCAATTTTTATTTTTTTTTCAAATCACCTGGTTTTCAAATAGGGTGGTTCTCATATATATATAGCAACAATCAGTTTTCACACTCAATTTTCACAAGTTGATTTTTAATAATTTAATTACTTCATCAAAGGAAAAGAACAACACCATGTGAGAAGAGTAACATGAAAATAATAGAACAATGGGAAAAGAGTAATAGTAATAAAGAGAATAGTAATAGCAATAAAGATTATAAAAAAAAAAAGAAAAAAAGAGTAATAACAATAAAGATAGAAAAGTAATAATGGGGAAAAAACAATTGTAGTAAAAATAAAAGTAATAACAATAAAAAGAGAGAAATAATGGAAGAAGAGAAATAAAGCTAAGAAAAAAAAAATCTAATTGCAAGAAGAGAAGAATAGTAGCCCCAAATGAGAAGAAGAATAAAAGGAACCAATAGCAACATGCCCATGTGAAAAGAAGAACAAGAGGAACCAATGAACCAAATTTGTTTAAAACCTTGAGAACCAAATTCAAGTTTTTTCTTTTTGGTTTTCTCCTTTTAAAAAAAATAAATCCCATTCCAATTTTCCTAGTCAATTTTCACATGGGTGAGAACCTTAAAACCGATTTTTAGCTTGATTTTCACCGAAAATGAGAATAGTCTCTTTTTGATGTGAAAATTGGATTGAGAATCAATTTGAAACCTAGGTCACCTAGTGAGAACTACCCAACACTAGTAAAAACAAAGTCAAGGAGCCACCTAAATGAGTGGACACTTTTTAAAAGTACATTTTTGTATGTTTGAAAAATCAGAAGGGAAGCATAATAATTTGAATTGTCATTAAAGTTTTTGGAATATTTTTCATCAATTGCAAAGCTTATATGCTCAAAGCTTGACACAAATCAAAAGTGTTTTTGCATGTTCAAAACACTCAAATCTCAAAAATGAATAGTCCTTTTTTTTTTTCAAACATCCTTTTTTAAAACAAATGTGCATCATTCCTATTGAAAATTGAAAAAGATTTTGACATTGATGATTAGAAGGGCAAAAAGATTTGAACTAATGAATTTTTTCTTATAACCAATTTTAACACATTTGGTTCAAATGTGATTTTGACCTTTGGCTCCTTTTATCATGTTTTCACTTTCATATATTTATTGTTATTTTTATTTTATTTATTTAAATTTTTTTTGTAGTTGTTATTTGTTGGTGTAATCCATTCATTGTGAATGGAGTTTTAGGTCCTTTGTGTTTGAGGGGGTTTAGTCTATAGACTTTGAAAACTATTTTTTGGGATTTCAAAACACATAGAAAGAATAAGAGGCATTGTTTAATGCCAAATTTTTTTGATTCATTTATATGCTTTGGATTCTTGCAAGTGCAAGTGAGTGTGGGTAAGTTTTGAATGTGATTTGTGCACATGTTTCTATGTCTGGGACATAATTGATTTTGAAATTGTTAGGTGTCAATCTATTAACACAACAAAAATTTGTCAATACATTACTAAACATGCATCAAGATAGGCATGCTAGTTTAAAATGATGATTCTTTTGCATTAACCACCATTGAAATGAAAAAATCATACACTTATCAATGAAACCTAACTTTGTTTAAATGGTTCTTCTTCAATAATTGTCACCTATTTGAAACAAAATTCATCTTTGATGTATTGTGATTGAACATAACTCTTCACCCACCTTAACATGATTTTTAAAATCACTTCCCTTTATACATTTGAGCTTCAAAATACTAGTGACAATGAAATGATGGAAAAAATGAATTGATTTTGTGAAAAATAAGTTTCATTTGAATGAAAATATTGAATGACATTGTGTGCAACTTGAACTTAATTGAAATGAATTTCAATTCCATTCAAATTCCATGGAATCAAATTCAAATTTATTTCAATTCAATTGAAAAGAAATTTCATGCAAATTAATGCACAAGGTATTGAAAAGATGTTCATCACTTCCACCATTCGGGATTATCATGTCTAAAAAACATTTCATTCAAAATTGATTCCAAACTAAAATTTAATTTGGTAAGACAAAATTTATTGATGCTATAAATGTCCCCCCTACAACAACTTTAATGATAACATCATCATTAGAATTAGATTACAAAATTAAGTCCCTTTACAAACTTCCAATTAAATAAGGGAGTCATAAAACAAAAAGGAGACACTTAGTTTCACAATCATTTACTAAATTAATTATCTCCTTTTTCTATTACCACATTTCCCCCATTTGGAATTTTATAAGCCAATTTGAATTATGTCATGTAATTTATTATGAAAAATGATTGAGGGGATAATGACTATTTGGGGGAGTGTGAAAGCAATGAATTTTCATCATTTTGCCAAAATAAAATAAAATCTTAGGAATGTAAGGTTCATGGGTACATTGATGGATTAAAAAGCCAGTTGATGTGTAACAAATGTTTAGGCTTAAATAATTAAAATCATGTTTAAATCAAATTTTTATGATTGTTCCATTACACACAATGTTTTTAATATAATAATGTAACATTTTAATAAATTTGAAAGTAATCGAATGAATGTTTAGAATACTGAAAATCATTTTTAAAAAATTGTAACTAGTGTTTTACAATGCTAAAAAACATTGTTTAATAATTATTTAACCATTATCTAAACACCATTTGGTCAATCCTAGATTATCATGTAAGCTTTTTAGAGACTATTTAAACATTGACAAAGGACTACTTAAGGGTGCACGTTAGTTCCTTAATTCGTGAATGTGCCCTTTTGACACAAGTTCACAACTTTTCAAAAATAGAAAAAATTGAATCTCCCAAAAAAAATCCATTGATGGGGAGCTAGACTAGTGGGTGATGAGCAAAAATGTTCGATCTTACTCAATTGGAAAATTAAACATGTCCTTTTATCATATATTTCAATTTGGACCTTCATAAGAAAAATCCCTTCAACCTTGACTAGGGCTAGTATCATGTATGTAATCTAATGCATTAACAAAAGTGATATAGGGCATCTAGGTTTTTCCTATGTAACATATTATGGAATTATTTCCCTTAATCAAAATAATGTTTTTCACCCAATGTTTTTCCATGTATAATAAATGTCTATAATTAGGTAAACTTGAGGTGAAAATATTATTTAAACCATTAGATCAAACATTTTGCATTATATTTATTTTATCTAAAGTAAAGAACTTGAAATTGACATATTTGTACATTCAGTCATTATTGATTGGTGAATATAAATATTTTAAAAATAAATTTGAATATTCAAAAAGACTAAAATAAAAAGGTATTCATTGCATTTATGTCCCATCTTTTCATTTTTGAAATATAGGTTTTTCTTTGCAACAACACACATACCTCACCTCCAAACATTTTATTTCATTTCATTTCATTTTTTCTTTAACTTGATTTTTTTTCACAAGGTAGATTATAGATAATCATTCAAATTGATATTTTAACTAAATTATCTAAAAATAGTTGGGCATTAACATGTCACTTTTCTTAATTGATACAAAATATTTTCAAGTCCAAAAAATACCTTATCAAATTTGTGATCCATATCCAAATTTCATAATCTTATAGTTTTTTAGTATTAATCCACATTAAATTTTGAAAAGAACATGAATGATGTTTGACTTTAAGTTGATTCAAGAATTTTAATGACATTCATACCATAAGTTGATTTGTTATGATTCAATGACTCTTAATACATGAAATAGAAATGACCTGGGGGGGGGGTGTTATTATTGTTTGATATAAAATGCTTTAACAAGGTGGTGTAAATAATGATTTAGTCATTTACTATCTTATTGGGATAAAATATAAATTGACATTATTTGTAGTTTAACTTGATGTAGTTAAGTAAATTTTACATTAAATTTAATGAAAGTTTATATTAATAAAATCATTGAAAACAAAAAATGTATTGGTTTTACATATTGACATTTTCATATTATTTATCAATGAAAAAAAGTCTTGGAGCTCTGGCCCACCCTTGTCATTTTATTTTATTTTGGTGACTTTTTACTTCTTAATGAAAAAAAAATTGGAAGTGCCAGTGATACAAAAAAAATATTTTGGAAAAATTCTATTCAAGTTGCCACATTTTAAAAATAGGTACCAACATGTCACAAAAATATAAGAGTGCTAAGTTATAACTCTAATTCTATGTAATTAATATAAAAAATAGGTATTAAAATGATGTTTGTAACTACAAGGTTCAAATCTACTAACAACCTTGTTACTAATAGTCCTAAGAAGTTTTCAACCTAGAACTATTGACAAGTTTTAGTTATTAAAATCCTTAATTAATTCTTGTTAGTTTTTTTCACCACAATATTTACATGTTATGCCATGTACAAAAGTGGGTGTTTCAAAAACACACAAACTTGTAAAGAAAAGTGATACGCAACAAAACTAGGGAGGAGAAGAAATGTTGTCCCATTTTCCTTCAAAACCCCATTTGGGAAAAAAAAAAATAAAAAAAATAAAAAATTCAAAAATTCTACCCCATTTTCCAATCTAAAATAGTACTGGAAATTGTCTACCTATCTAGTCTTAATATGTCTACCTATCCCCTAACAAGGAGGAATCTTATTTTTTCTACTTTCCTCTCTTACATGTAGCCAAATTTGGGTAAGTTTTCTTGTGAATGATCACTAACCCACCTACCTCACAAATTTGGAAAAGAAAAGAAAAGAAAACATGGAACCCTTGTACATGCAAGTTTTGAAACACAAAAGGTAAGCACATCCATATATCTAAACCTAAATGCCAAATCTTTTTGTTAAGCACATTCATTGATTGGTTTTAAATTAATTCAACCCACTTTCAATAAATAGGCAAACCCATCCTTGGGTGGGACCACTAAAAACCACCTCAAGGAATTGGTTAAAGAACCAAAAGTGGCCAAATTGTTTTCCGAAGCCCTTTCCTTTAATTTTTTGACAACTATAATTTTTTTCCTGATGTTTATCCATTACATGCACTAATTGAAGGTTATTTTTAAATAACAAATAGAAATTGCTAAAACTTGATATTCATAATAGTGATGGCCCCTTTAGGAACCACATTCTTTGACTTTGGAAAGTCATAACTAAATTATACTTGTTCAATTAATTGTTTAATTAAAAACTCAAAAAAGTGACTTCAAAATTACATTAGAAAAAAAAATTCCAAGAAAAATTTCAAAACATGTTTCAAATTTTTGTTCTTGACCAAAAAGTTCAAGGAAAATAACCAATGTTACATTCTTGAAACTTTTTCTAAATGCAATGATTAAGAACATCAAAATACACAATATTCTTGATTTTTTTCAAAATAAAAAATCTATGGAACCTAATGAAGGTATTCATTTTTTAAAATGTGAATTTTTATTTTTAAAAATGTTTATTGTGATTTTTTAAAAGATCAATGGGTTCAATAAAATCAAGAGTGACATTCCTAATGGTACCACACAAGGATGCATTTGCCCAAATGTTTTTTTCAATCCTCGATACAAATCTCATTTTATTGTTATTTAAAACAATAAAAGTTTATATCCAAATTTGAAATGATATTATGAAAAAGATATTAAAAATCATGCACCCAAAAAAAGGGGGAAATAAATGTTCAATTAAAATTTTTAATTAAGTTTTAGACTTTAAGTAGGAATCTAGTTTATGATTTGATGAATTTCCATGTTCAAAATCTCAATATGTTCCATTTTTACTTGCTAAAATCTAGATATGGAATATTGCATGGTTTTGTAATATTTCCAATACTTGACACATAAGTCCACCAAATGGGTATCAATGGTAATTCCACTATAAATACCATTTAATGAAACTTCACATGACACAAGCTTTGAATGTGTTTTTTAATTGTTTAGGACTAAGTTTAAATCACAAGACCTTCATGATGGATTTATTAGGAAATTGAAAAGTGTTATGACTTTTTAAAAGGAATGGTAAAAGAAAGTTTTGGAATTGTTTTCTCTAGAATGATGTGTAATGCCTTCATCCCAAATGCATAAACAAGGTTTGCCCTCATTAATCACTTCTTGTCAAGCCCTAAATTCTTATAATAAACTTGAATTAAATTCAAATCTTGTGTTTGCCTTCAAGTCCATGGTGAGGTGAATCCAATTTGGGGATCCATCATTAGAAGGGAAATCCCAATAATTGTTACGGGAGTCTTTCATTTAAATGCATTTTTGTCCACTCAATATCAAAGTTGGCAATATTTTTTAATGCCAAAAACAAGTCAACATCAATAACATCAATGTTACGACATTTTTCTCCACTATAGAAAAATATATGTCTTCACTGTTCATTATTCATTTGATGTTATGGGATTATATTGCAAACATCAACTTTTTTTTTCATTTTTGGTTTATGGCATGTGTGGCAAAATTATATATATTGTGACTAGAACACACATGTGACAAAAACTCAAGAAAGTTGGTAAGAAAATGATGGCTACTACCACTATATTCAAATTGCCTTTAGGTGATTGAATAGAACAACAAATAATTAATATTGGCAACAATGCCTCGAGTTCTATTTATATGAATTGGCTACTTAATTTCCATCTCAATTGTATTTTAGCTATGAATATTATATAGTTCTTGAAATTTTGGTGATAATCTCATTATGCTGAATTTTTCATTAGCAACATGTGATTCCAAAACTTCTCACCTCCCACCCCTTAGTAGTCATATCATCAAAAGAAGTCATAAACTGAACTCCACCTTCTTGAATCAAACATACCAACCTTGACCATGTGTAACGTTCACATTTGAACACATGCCATAAGTAACTTGGTATGGAAAGTTCTCAAATGGGAAAAAAAAATTTATATACAAATCAACAAGGTGCAAATGAAGGTTCAAACAATTGTGTAATTTGTTCTTTAGGGCAAAAGCTAAAGTGAAACAACAATCATCATCAACAGAATCAAGAACATGAACTGTGGCAATCTTTGCAAGCTTGAAATGTTTTGGAAAAAAATGTGACAACAATTGTGATGCATGGATCACTTGCCACAATTACACTAAAGGATTTGTAAAGATCATATTACCTTTGTTAATTGCAATGGTCATAACTATAGTTGGGTGCAAAAAAATTTAAGTGTACCAAAATCTTGTCAAATTGTCACTTTTTTCTGTCTGTTTTACCTAGTCCTTTTTGACCATGTAAAGACGCATTTATGGATGATTACGATGGAATCTAGAATTTTAATGGTCTAAAATATAGTCCTTTTGAAACTTTTGACAAGTTTTGACTCACTATTTTTTATGAGGATCAAAATATAAGGTAAAAGAAACCTATATAATAAGGACTAGGCCCTTTTCATCCTCTATGGTACACCTTAAAAGATTTTCGCCTAGCCATAACTTGAGTTTAATTAGATTTCATTGTCAACTTGAAATGACCTTGTTGAAAATCCAAATCCCATACCAAAAGAATGGAATGAACCATGGGCATAGATGACCCATCTTTAGATTGTCCACATGGACATGGGGTGTAATAGAATCCCTTCAAGCCCTCCAAGTGAGAGAAAATGTAATCTCTACATTTGCATACAATTAATATTAAGGATAGACAATCCCCATTGGGCAAATTGATCCATTGGTGGTGCCACTAAAAACCACCTCACAAAAATCCAGGGAAAAGAACACCCAATTTTTTTATTGAAACAAAAAAATGAGAATTATTACAAATTTGTAAACATGAATACAATGGCCTTTCAAGACCTTGTCTTGACCTTCAAAAATTCCTCAAAAAGTTATGATTGCTTGCATCCATTATTTATTAAAATTCAAATAAAAAGAAGACCATCTTAGGCCCTTTAGAAATTAAAAGCATTAAAAAAATGAAAAGATGCATTCCTTGTGTGTTTTTGAACAAAGGAACCCAAAATGTTACTTTCTTGAAACTTTTTCCTTGACCACTCATTTGGAATATTAAATTTTACTTTTTTGTAAATCCAATTTAATGTTCAAATTCTACATGATTTGAATATTAATTTTCAATGAAATTTGAAATAAATTGTTTTTATAAAAATGAGTGCTATGTTGTCCTAAAGTTGAATGGTTCTAAGAAATTTGAGATGTGACATTCTCGGTGGTACCACCCAAGGATGGGTTTTCCCCATGGCATCCAAAATTAATTGCTCAAAAAACCAAGTAACCAACTCAAAAATTAATCCTTTAGGTGCTTTTTCATTTCAACAAACAAATCACGTGAAAAGCATCCACATATAATTTTTAGAATTATTCAAAGACAACTTTGCGATACACTAACAAAGACCTTGCCATATTGCACTAACAAAGGTTCTACCATTTCATAACAAATATTTTTAACAAACAATAGAAGTATGCAACTTTGTAAAACTCCTAAATCAAAATACATGAATGACAAAATTAAAAGGGCCTAAGCACATATGTTTACATTCAACTTTCACTAACTATACTATATGTGCAAATGCAAGTTATGGGATAGGGAGCATACCACCTATTTTTAAACAACTTCACCCCAATGAATCCATATCTTCTCACCATTTACAAAAAATGCAAAATGGTCAATGGGGTATGTTGTAGTTTATCACCCATTTCATATGGATTGGTAAATGGTCCCATTGTAACAACTCAAGAAAATATTAGAACTCATTATCATTAAAAAAAGAGGCAACATCACAATACAAACTATATAATTTACCTTGGTAGACCTTCACCATAGCTATGAAGTCACACCTAGAAATATTTCTCCTTTGAATGAATCTAAAGAGGTATTACATGGTTTCCATCAATGACAACACATATGTAAGTCCTCATAAGGGGCGAGTATGATTGGGTAGTTCCGTTAAGAACATTCTCACACTTGAAATTTCATGGAAGTGGTTGATTCCAAGAATGATTTGTGATTTTTTGGTGCAACATTTGATTAATTTAATTACATTTTTACATTATTTGCATTTATGAGATTCTAATTACCCATGTAAAATCAATTTTGGACATTTTTTGATGTTCTTAAAAAGTTCCTATGTCAAAAGTTTCAAGAATGGTCACACCATGGGTTTTTGAACACAAAAACAAAATAGGGAACCCTTGGAAGCCCCATTTCATTTTTAAAAAAAATTTAATAGATGCCCATTATGTATGACTATGGAAAAACAAGGCCAAACAAGTTGAAATGTGTCCCCTAGATTTTTTGTCTTTATTTAAGAACCAAAAATTATAATGATTATGGGGCCACATGAATTAGGAACTAATTTTTTTTACAAAGATTAACTTCAATTTTTCCTAATAATAGTAGTCAAATGTCATCTATTAGCAATTGGTATTGATTAAAACCATAAAGTCCTAAGCAATAAATTATTCTTGAATTTTTTTGGCATTCTTGGAAATATTGGGAAAGGAACAAGCCTTCTTGAAACTTGTCATTAAGCTATAATTGAATTTGGACCATAGAAATCTGAATCCCTAATTATCAAGACCCTTGGTTTTGGTGGGATTAGGGTTTTCACACAATAGTTGGAATCGGAGATTGCAAAGTTAGCAATGGTGTCAAAACCTCCATTTCAATTATGTTTTCACTTGCACTACATTCTTGAACACCATAAGGAATCATAGACCAAATTGTGTGAGGTTTGTTGTTTTTGTTCAAGTTGTGACAAAAATGGTAGTGTTTGCTAATAAACCATCATGAGATGGTGAACATACATACACCCATGTAGTCTATGAAACATGTCAAAATGTAAGAAGATCTATTCTTAATGAGAAACAAAAGAAGGTAAGAGAGTAACAAATAGCCAACAAGGATGAGGTAATGCAAATTGTGTTTACCATTGCCACCAAACTTAACTTCGAAAGTGCTTGGGTCAAAAATATAGTTAGGGTACCAAAAAGGAACATCTCCTTTTGTATTCAATGGACCCCTTCATTTAAAACATGTTGTTGTAACTTATTGGCACATTCATATTGAAAGTTTGATTTTCTTCATGGATAGATACATTACTAAGGTATTATTTTATGCATAGCAGGTCAAATTTGAACAAGTTTTAGGATTCCTACCAAGTCTTGGAAAAAAATACATGACTTTGTTTCCAAAGAAAACAAAAGTTCAAGGACTCATAAAGAATGTTTAAACAAATTTTGTTGGCCCAAGATTCTTACCACAATCACCTTAGGTACTATTGTAAATTAAATCTATGAATGTGACAAAAACCAAATGCCTTATTACAATGTAATAAGTTTCAAAAAGCGAAATTTCTGGGAATTTTGGGCCATTAATAGAACATGGTGCACATTGGATAAACTTTATTATTCTTATTTTCATAAATGAAATATATATATTTTTTAGATGTTTATTAAAATTTGGAACAAAATTATTTCATTTGACATGAGAAAAAAAGGAAAAATCTAAGACACATCATAAGAAAAGTGAAAAAAAAGGTAAATTTGAATCCTTAAGAATGAGTCCTTAGTGTTCCTAAGGGGGTACCCCAATCATGCTTTAACCTGCCAATTTAAACCTAAAGAGGTCAATTAGCAAGTGCATCAAAAAGCTGGTAATGGAATGGTACCAACAAACTACACATAAATGTTTAAAGTACCAAAGGTAATTGTTTCTTCAAATTTTAAAGAACCCCATTTAACAAGAGGTCATGCATTTCTTGGATTTGGAAAATGCATAAAACATAATGCCTAGGGGATGGCAATATGTAAAGGATGTCATTATAAGGACAACCAACATGCTTGAAATGTTGTCATTCCTATGGTGGCATCTAATTCCACACTTTGAATTTGTTAAACTAGCCTAAAGTGTTCCTAGGTTGGTTTGACAAAAAAATCATAGAAGAAATTTCAAGTGAAGGATGGAGAGGAAATTAGGTCTTGAATCTTGCATGGAATGTTCTTTGGGCTTTCAATGACAAGGCAAAGAGGAAAGACGATGTTTTATCTATTGAGGTATTTAATACAATTGTGAAGTTTTGAACCGACAACATTTGCATGAATCCAAACATGAAAGAAGTTGTAAAGAGGTATATTGGTTAAAAGTCACGGGAATCACATGGAGCCCACATTCTTCTTGAGTCTCAAGTAAGTAATTTTTTCAAAGCCTTACAAAGTTGGTCATTGAAAGTGCATGTATTAAATTTTAGGTGAACCTTGGATTTTGTTAGATGTTGTAAAATTTTGTATAAAATGATCTTCAATAGCTAAGAGTATGAAATGGAATGGGGGGGGGAGTTTTAAGGTTGGGAAATGTGTGCATGGTGTGTGATTGCTACCCAATTGCATAATCTAAAAGTAAGGATTCCAAAATGGTTCTAAGTTAACATGATTAATGTTTGTATGCACATGTGTGAATGACAAGAATGGTCCCTTCTACATCAAATGCAAGCAACTTAATGTTACACTTAATCAAAAGTTTGACAATGTTTTATAGGTTTGAAACAAGATAGCTATTTGGACTTCATTTGACCCATGAGTGCAAGCAAAGTAAAGTAGATGGCTCTCTACTCTCTATAAACAAAATTACAAGTAGCCATGAAAAAGTTTTAATGTATTGAAAGTATAAATATCATTTTGTACAATTATTAACATGATTATAATCTTCCATTTTGTATTAAAATTTTTGGAAAACCCTATTTTGAAAGTAGAATTAAATAGAATTTTTTTAAATATTTTTATTTGCACATGATGTCTGATCTTATGAAATGAGCTACATGTAGATGAAAAATTGATTTAAAAAAAAATTCAAGTTAGTGGGGCCCTAAAAGATATTTATGTATTGTCAAATTATGCATGATATAATCATAATATATCAAATTTTTAATATGAAGTAGGTTTGAACACCATATTGACCTAGTTAGTTTCAAACATATTTTAACCTATTTTTTTCATACCAAATTAGTTATTCAAACTTTGCATCCAACTTCTCATAAACTAAATGCAATGACCTATGTTTTCATATTTCTACTTCAAAATATTTTGAATCTACTTTTTTGTGTCCACATCAAAAACTATTTCATTTTTAAATTGGATTTTGGGCAAACTACTTATTGTGTCTTTACCTTGCTAACACTCCCATATCAAATGTATTTGCATGTGTGAATGAAAAATTATCCCTCCTACATCTTTCAACTTAAGTTATAATTAATGGACAGCTTGGTGGGGCCTTTTAGCTTTTTGAGAAAAATAGTTTTATGTATCTTGATTTGACCCATGTAGTTTGTTTGCACATCTATGTGAATCATTAAAAATGCACCTCTTACATTTCATACCTTCATGGTATAATCAATGAAAAACGTAGTGCAAGGCTTTGTAACTCATATAACTCTGTTCAATTTTCTATACTACAAATATACCCTTCACTTTGCATTTTGACATTCAAGTGTTCTAAAATACATTAATGTTTTCTAGAAATGTGAAGCAAAATGGTGGGGAAGGGAGGGGATAACTTTTGGGTTGAACGTTGGTTTAGTGTGAAATTGTTAGTTGTTGATTATATTGATAATTACTTCTTCCAATGGCAAGTATGTTCGGACTAGGATGGAAACCCTAGCACTAGGATACTGACAAAATACCATTTTTATATGTGTGATGACAAGGTCCATGATAGCCTATTCTTGCAATATGGCTTTGGTTTACACAAGCAATGTTATAAAAATTAAAATCACCTATTATCTATAAGGCATGTTGTGTTTTCAAATGGGTGTTCTTCACAATGTGGAAGATCTCTCTTTTATGTTGCACATTATTTGTCACTAACCAAATTTGACGAGTTGCCCCTTGGAACATGTGTGCAATGGAATCATTTGGCAACATACATGGAAAAGGAAGGTGGGTCAATGGAGCTAGTGCCTTTGTAAAACCATGTAAAACATGCCCTTAGGGGTAAACAAGTGAAGCCTATTGGGGTGCAACTTTATAATGTTTCAAATGTTGCGAATTTTTTGCGATGCCATTTCAATAGGCATACATTGGTTATTTGCAAGCCCATAAAGATCTTTTCAACATGTTTTTTTAATGAAATCAAACCTTTAAATGTCAACAAAGTTGACCAATTCAATGTGTAAATAATTCACAAAACAAAAATTTTGCATCAAATGCATAATGTTGAACTAAACATGATTTCATTGCAAACACAAAATTTATCCTATTTTTGCAAGTTTTGTATAAATGGTGATGACAGTCCATGTGACCATGTTAACTATTTGTTAAGGTTTAATTTGATTTGACTAATGCCTTGCCAAGTAGCAAATGTGAAAGAAAAACTTGATGGAGAAAACATGTTAACCAACAATAATTAAGAGATGTTGATAGCCACTATAAATGTTGGTAGTCATTTTGCAATCATATTGATGATTGCAAAATGGGGAATAAAGGATAATATTGAAGGTGATGATTTATGGATACTCATTTGTGAAGAGACTTTAACCATGGTGGAAAAGGTTACCAAGGTTGATTACTAGGAGCAAAAAATATACATGGGAAAACAAATCATAGTGGGAACATATTTTAAAAGACAAGGGCACAATGTATAATCTTATGTCTTATGTGATGGAGGGCCTCATTCATTTATTCACACTTAATCATAGTTATGAAATTCAATATGCTTGCAGCAAAAACAAGGTGGTGGTAGAGCTATATCTCAAGTTTACATCCTCCTTACTAACATTTTCAATCATATACTAGTATGCCTAAACATAATTTTCATGATTATGATAGTTTGTGCTTAATGTCCAAACTTAGTTATGTAGTCAAATGTGAACATTAGTTGTTGGGATTTATATGACTATCTTTATAAGTATGAATATATGACTACAATTGTGACGCATGACTAATAGTCATTTTCAAAAACATGACCCACATGTTATAATCTAAACCATCCTATATTACCTAAGGTAAACTAGTGTGGTAGGCTAACATAAGTAAGACCTAGGTTAACATAAATAATCCAAAAACAAGCCTAGGTTAGTCTGAGTAGGCCTATGATAGCCTAAGATAGCTAAGGTAAACCTATGTGAACTTATGTTAAACTATATTTAGCCTAGGTTTAGCCCAAGTTAACATAGGTTTAGCCTTGGTTAATCTAAATTTTGCTTAGGTTTTGCTTTGGTTAACCAGAATTAAACCTAGGTTTAGCCAAGGTTTAACTTACATGTAACCAAGGTTTAATTTAGGTTGATTAACCTATGTTCAACCAAAGTTTTAACCTAGCTTAAAACTTTAGTTAATCTAAATTTATCTTTGGTTAACATAGATTAACCTAGCCTTTAATTAATCTTTGTTGAACCTAGGTTTGGCCTTGGTTTAGCCTTTAATTAATCTTCATTGAACCTAACGTTGGCCTTGGTTTAGCCTTTGTTGACATAGGTTTAGCCTAGGTTTAAGTTAGCCTACATCAACCTATGTTTAGCTTGGGTTTTGCCTTGGTTAACCTAGGTTTAACTTACATTTAATCAAGGTTTAGTTTAGGTGTACATAGCTAAAGTTAACTTAGGTTTAATCAAATTTTTGCCTAGGTTTTGTTTTGGTTAACTTAAATTAAACCTTATTTTATCAAATTTTTGTTTAATTTTGCCTTAGTCTTGCCTTGGTCAACTTAAAATAAACCTAGGTTTAGTTGAAGTTTCACCTAGGTTTAACAAATGTTAGCCTAATTTTTCCTAGGTTTTGACTTAGTTAACTTAAATTAAACATAGGTTTTATCAAAGTTTAACCTAGGTTTATTGAATGTTAGCCTAATTTTTCTTAGGTTTTGCTTCAATTGGCTTAAGTTAAACCTAGGTTTAATTGAAGTTTAATGTAGGTTTAAAAGATGTTAGTCTAATTTGTCATAGGTTTTGCCTTGGTTAGTTTAAGTTGAACAAGTAGGTTTAGTTGAAGTCTAATCTAAGTTTAACAAATGTTAACCTATTTGGTTTTTCATTGGTTAGCTTAAATGAAACCTAGGTTTAGTCGAGGTTTAATATAAGTTTAATAGATGTTATCTTTTTTTTTTTAGGTTTTGTTTTGGTTAGCTTAAATTAAAGCCAAGTTTAGTCAAGGTTTAACGTTAATTTAGTTTTGCCTAGGTTTTGCTTTGGTTAATTTAAGTTAAACCTAATTAAGTTTAATCAATGTTTAACCTAAGTTTAACAAACGTTAGCCTAGTTTTGCCTAGATTTTGCTTTGGTTAATTTAAGTTTAACCCAACAAAATTTAGTGAAGGTTTAACATAGGTTTGACAAACATTAACCTAGTTCTGCCTAGGTTTTGCTTTGGTTAATTTAAGTTAAACCTAGGTTTAACCAATGTTTAATTTACATTTAACCAAGGTCTATCCAAGGTTAGTTTAGGTTTTGCCTAAGTTTTGCTTCGTTTAGCTTAAGTTAAGTCTAAATTTAACCAAGGTTGAAATTACATTTAGCCAAGGTTAAGCTAGGTTTAACCTTGGTTAATTTAGGTTGAACCTAGGTTTTTGCTTTAAAGGTTATTCATTGGTTAACCTTAAGTAAACCTAGCTTTGATCAAAATTAGCTTACATTTAGTCAAGGTTAGCCTAGGTTTAGCCTTGGTCAACTAGGTGTAATTGTTGTTAGCCTACGTTTAACCTTAGTTAACTAGGTATAATTAATGTTAGTTTAAGTTTAATTTAGGTTTAGCCTTGTTTAGTCTATATTTAGCCTAAGTTAACCTAGGTCAACATAATTTAGTCTAAATAACCCCAAGTTCTAGTAAGTTAGTCTATAATAATTTAAGGAGGCCAAAAAAAACCTTGGAAGGCCTAGGTTAGCTTATGTTAGTTTAGGTGAACTAGATTAATCTAAGGTTAGTTTAGGTTAAGCTAAGTTGACATAGGTTAATATTGTTCAAGTTAGGTTAACCTAGGTTGGTATAGGTTAGCCTATGTATGTTAGTTGCCTAGGTTAACCTAATTTTGCCTAAGGTAGGCTAGGTTTGTTAAGGTAGGATAGGTTAAGCCTAGTTTAATGGTACAAACTATTAGAAATCATGTCATATGCAACCATCATGTTTATAATTAGGTTACAACTAGTAGTCACATGCAATTGTATTTGCAAGTACACTTGATTATTGAATGATTTTTGGTTGTGGCTACAACTATGATGTAACTAATGCCATCTCCAACCTCATGCAAGTTTTGGTACTTAGATTGCATTAATTTATTGTTTATAATTTTGTGGTGGGTAGCCTTGTTACCAAAAAAAGTTGTGGTGCACTGGTTGAGGATTTGAACCCTCAAAGTGAAAGTGAAAGGTTCATGTCCTGACAATTGCAACATAGGTAAACACCCTAACTTATAAGTTCCTTGTCAAGGTAACCTACTTAAGCTTCTAGCCTAGGTTTGGTTTTAACCTAAGTTGCTTAGATTAGGCTACCTAACCTTATTTGACTAGATTGTGGCTGCAAAATGGCATGACACAATAGGGCTAGAAAAATTAATTCCTAATTTTAAATTGCCACTACGCAACTCATAAGTGGTTAATAAATTTTTAAATTTGCCTAGGCTATGATGTGGCAAAAAACTAATTGGACAAAAAAAAAAATTATGATCTAGGCATAGGTTGCCACACGGCAACATGTTATTAAAATTTAGGTTTAAGCTACTTAACAATAATATGGCAACAAGGAATTGATAAAAAAATTTAATTCATATTTTTAAAATTAAATCTAAGCCATTGGATTGTCTTCCATTACTATGATAAAAATGATTATAATCACGAAAGATGCAATCAAAAATAACATTTAAAATTAGCACCAAGGATATGGAGCCTTATGGACTATGTAGTCAAATAATCACGAGCTCATATATGGCATAAACAACTGCAAATGTAATCATTTGTGCAATCTTAAGAACCTATAAGTTTTGGCATAGTGTATAATTGATGATAAGTGCAACATAATATAATGTCCTTTTTCTTTGAATTTTTTGTGCCTTTGATCATACCTCTATGTTGCTTTGTATTTTTTATGATTTGAATTCGTAATTTGTTGGATGTTAAATGTTGCAGATTATTTATAACTTTTGTTCAAATGTCTTCCCCACTTTAGTTGTGGCTTACCAATTTTATATTTTTGTTTTAAAGTCATGTAAATCCAACACATTTGGAAACTTGTTGGCCTCATTAAAATTAGAATTTCAATCAATATCAAGATTGACCTATAACTTCAAGAAGCAAGTATTCAAGGCTTACCAAATGAACCCTAATCAATCTAGGTGCCATATATTGCCCATCAAAGCTTATATCTTTGGCAAAAAAATTTGGTGATTTTCAAAGACTTTGTCTAAAACAATTGTTGACATTTTTGTCAAAATTACAGATCTATTCTATTTGATAGCAAACTAATAAAAAAGAAAGGTGATTACTTGGGAATTTTAGGATTTTTTAAGGATTGGGTATGTCAATGTTTCTAGTAGGTAACATCAATGCTTGTGCAATTAACATTTGGTACTTTTGCTACAAGTCACTACATTGTTTGGTGACTTTTAAAAACTAGTCTTTTGTAGAAAAAATTACTACCAAGATGTAAATTTATTATTCCTACATGAAACCCTATTTAATTTTTCCTCAAGAGTGCTTCATAAGATACAACATGATTAATGTTATCAGTGATTATGCAAGATGGGGGAGATCATGGATCATAGACTTTTGAAACATTTGTTTTGCACTTTTATTAGTGCATTCAATATTTATGTTTAGTTTTGGATTATACTACCTATGCAGCAAACGACAACTATTTCATGCAACAAACTAATGTGTTTAATTATTTCAAACATGTTGAGGTCAATTGTATTACTGTAATTGACTTTTGAAAGTTGGTGGATTTTGCATAGAAGTGCATGCTAAGGATCTTTACTAAAAATATTAGTTATTTTCATCATTATTTAAAACCCATGCACCTTTGAATTCACAACAACACATCTTGGGTTTTACAACTGGTTAATAAAAAGACTAATGTTTTTTTTTACCACAATTATAACTACATAGTCACATTAATGACTGCCTAGTTGCAAAGGACATTGTGGCGTCATTTGGCATTATGGTTTTGCGACTATAATCAATATCACGACTTGATGGTTTTTGCACAAATATCAAAATTTTAAAAACATATTTTTAATATATTTTAATTGTCCAAGATTGGGTAATAACAAAATTCTATTAACTTTTGCAACTATCGGTGAATAATAATGACATTTGATCTAGTGATGTTGACATGGCATGTCATGTGACAACAAGGTTGACTAGTAGTTACAACACTTCATGACTCGTGACACTAACTTCAATGAATTTTCTTTTATTAATTGGTCATGTGATTAATGACAATTTACAATATTTCCTTTTTGGGGTACATGCCATGTGGCAAGACTTCATAAGGTGTATTCATTAGATCTATATGCCAAGTATTTTTATAGGTTTTGTTATTGCCTCAAGCTAATGGACGACAACGTGTGAATTTAGAATCTACCCATATATTTGGATGGTTGTATTAGTAATTTGAACAAAAGAAATTCTTTCAAATTAATAATACAACCATCCAAATGTTGTCCTTTGTGATCGTTATTCAATCTTCCATGTGATGATAACATGGCATGCCATTTGACAACAAGGTGTCACAAATTTTCATGGCAATCCATGATTTTTTGTGACACCATAAGTTTTTGTGTGTTTTGAATTTATGCCATCAATATTTATTATGGCATGCCATAATTTTTTGTGTGCTATAAGGTTTTTGAAGTCATGAATTCACATGCATGTGTATGTGTACTAAACAATTTATTGTTAACTTGTAATTATGACTATAATATTAATAGTCATTTTGAAAAATGTGACACATAACTCCTTGACTTTTTAACTACTTAACACATTAGCTTAAATTAATATACCTATCAAGTTAACCTATGTATGTAGGCTACTTAGTAAAATCCTACTTCGTAATATAGGTTACCTTGTAAGTTACTTAACTAGACATAATAAATTTACTACATCTAGTATGTTTAAATATATTTATAATAGGTTACCCTACTAATAGGTTAAATTAGGTAGGCTTGCATAGGTTCCTAGCTTTAGGGTTTTTGCCAAGTCGTCCTAAGTAACCTCATTACAAGATATTTTATCAAGTTTATAACGACCTCAAGTTTATGCAATTAGATGCCACTATGATGTGACTAAATGCAACTATGATGCGACTATGATGCGATTAGATGTGACATAATTATCTTAGGTTTTTATTTAGCTTAAAAATGCTAAGGTTAACCTAGGCTAGATTAGTAAGTAATATAGGTTGTCAAACTAGTTCATTTTAAATCAACCTAAAGAGGTCTAGGTTTATGCTAGGTTGGTAGGTAATAGGTAGGTTGACCTAGGTCAACTTAGGGTGCCCAAAATTAATTCAAGGCTAAAAATTTTGAGCTTTATAACAAGTTGTGTTAAATATAATTAATATAAAAAAATGTGATAGTGCAATGGATAATGACTTGAGCCCTAAAGTGAAGGTGAGGGGTTCAAGTCCTCATTTTTGTAACCTATGATACTTAGGCCACTTGGTTTAGGTTAGGTAGTTTAGTTTAAGTTTCTTGAGTTAAAAGTTCGACATTTGTTTTTAATTTAAGCCACCTAGCTTAAGTTAGGTTGCCTAGGTTGCTTAGCATAGGTAGCTAGCCTAGCTAGGTTGACTTTTGGGTAGGCGAGCTAAGTTAGGTTGCCTATCCTAGCTAGGTTTGGCTAGGTTGACTTTTGGTTATGTACAATGATTCATAATGTGTTTATAGATTTTGAATACATGTCATCCATCCATCAAGACGTCTTTTGTAACATTTAGTTGAATAAAATAACTAAGTTGAAATGGCATGTACTTTACATGTCATACCAAAGTTAATGATGACATGGAATTTTGTTATTATAAAAGAATAAAAAAGTCCTTGTCATTAAAATGATTAGGCTTTGCAATTGAACATCCCTTGTGACTAAATGAATGAAATGATATAGGTTGAACAACTCACTAATCATTAGTCGCATTTGTTTTTCCTAACCAGTATCTAGTTGTAAAGGCCAATCACAAAACCCAAAATGTGTTGTTGTGATTTACATTATTTTCAAAATCCTTTTATATAGTATTTTACAACATTGCTAAATGTCAACACATCAAAACAAAGCACATGGCATTATGCTAGAGATCACCATTACATGCAACAATTTCAGCATGAGTCAACTTACAATTGCATGGTTGGACTAGGTGTGGGTTAAATATCTCTCGAATGGCAATGATGGAAATTTTATGGATCCCTTAAGTATGGGAATTGCATATGTGAGAATGAAAATTTTGTGTATGCACATCATCAATGAAGTGCATGCTAACATTGAGATTCAATTTTTAAGCATGTTTTGCCTAGGTTAAAAACACCAATGTTCCATTGAATATAATTACATTTTTAGAAAATAGATGGGATTTAGGGATAATGAAAGAAACATGCAATAAAAAACATCTTCCTAGGATCTTGTCCTTATCATATGATCAAGAAGATGATGTTCAGTTCATTATGGTTGATGAAGAAATCATCTACAATTGAAGCTTGCAAGGTAATATCTATTTTTCAAACAATTTTTGTTTACAAAGTAAACAAGGGTGGATGATGCATCAAAATGGATTGAGTTTTGCAATTGGATATGAAAATATAGAATAACATTTGTAATGTGTGTGACAAAGCACAAAAAGGAAAGTTGGATGCAAAAGGCTTATTCTACTTGTATGTTGATCCAAGATAAACATCTCCACCTCTTGGACTTTTGCAAATCGAAGAAAGTAACTCTCATGGTTCTATTTTTCAATTAGTTTTTTTGGGTCCCTATTACTTAAAAAAGCTATGAACAATAATGCTTGAAAAAGGGAAGAGGCTAATCAATCAAAACAATGGATATTGAATGAAGGAATAATGCACACATGTAACAATAGAACACAACACATCACCATTGTGGAGCAAGTGTATGAACACATCAAAGACATTTTGAATGAATATGAAATTAATATCATCAATTGATAGCATGAACACACATTTGCACTTGAAAATGTAAGGATAATTGTTCCTTTCACATCACATTATTGTGTTCATAAATTTTTTATGGTGTACTTACCATGTTGAACATCTTATATGTCATTAAACATCAATCTTCTTTTGTAAGAATAAAAGATCATAATGTGAATTGGGTAGCTTGATGATTTGCTCAAGGTCCATGAAATTGGGAATGATCTTAAGAAATATTTTAAGCATATCAAACTTTGATGATAATGTCTCAAAAATTAAAACTTCCAAGAATGGCAAATTGTCACCCTCACTTATTGTTTCAACCTAACAACTTGTAGACTTAGGTGAAGGAGACCATGCTCCTCTAATAGGAAATTTTGACCCATTAGAAGAATTTTAGGACCTTGGAAACATAGTTGAATCCAACACAAGGATTGAAAGCATCTTTAGACTGAGTTCTTGAATGAGTTAAAGTATTAAAAAATGGATGAATTCATGGAAAAAATGAATCAAAGGTAAAAAAATTTGCAAAGTTAAACTAAGAGCTTAAATGAAAACTTCAAGTCCCAAAAGTTCAACAAACAAAATATTCACAAGAAAACCAAATGTGGTTTTATAAACAAATTATGACTTGTGAATGATCAATATTGACTTGAAAATCTCCTTGTAAACATCTTCCATCACATCAAAGTAAAACACACCAAAAGTCCAAAACTCCAAGTTCCAAGAAAATAAATGAAGTAAAGGCAATTTACTTTAAGTCAATTGAAATCCTTTGACATCAAAATCACCTTCACCATGGCTACAAATCCTCCTTTTCCATATTTTAAAAGCTAGTTCCAATTAGTCTCTCATTAAACTACATAAATCCATATTGCAAAATGAATGCTTTCAATTGCATTATGAAGACAAGCTTACAAAAATAGAAGACAAATGGACTTAAAACTTAAATGGAAGCTTCAACTTTCAAAAGTTGCAAAAAGTTGACACAAGAATGAGAAACATATTTGCATCAACAACTCCATGGAGAAATGGATTTTTGTGACTTCAATTACATGGTTCAACTAGATTTTGGTGAAGAGTTCACACCATGAGGTGAAAGGATTGATGATGGAAGTTTCTAACTAAGTGCAAAATGAAGTTGTAGACTCTTGTTGTAATTGTTGCACCTCCCCAACCAAAGTGAAAATTTTGCACCAGTTCACCAAAAATAAAAAGGTTGGCCCATATTTTTGGTCTCATGCTCATTTCCAGCTTTGGTTGCAAGCGATCCTTTTGACAACTCCTTAAGGTGAAGTTATATTTATATATAATAGATGATATATGCATAATTTTATTGTTAGCAACAAATATATTCAAATATTTTTTGGATATCATTTTACTCATTGTAACATGGACAAGGATTGATTATAATACCCATTTAATCAAACTATTATTGTGAACTAAATTTGTGAAAACTATGGGAAATAAAAGGAATGAAAATTTTGGGCTCATTCATTTTATCAAAAGGCATGAATTCTAGAAAATAAACAAATAAATAAGGTCATTGCAAAAAATGATTAATAATTAATCATCAATAATGACCTAAATCAAAGTAATTACAACCTTCCATGTATAATTTTTTTCCCCCTAATTGGTGAACATCACTTAAACTTCAACAACCACATTGAACAAACTAGTATATCCATAATAATAGCCCATTACTAAAATAGTTATCTTGCACCATAACTTTCAATTGACACTATTTTCACAAGCTCTACCCCTTGTAAGTTTTTGGCCATGTAAATATGTTAGTTAGTCTATTGAAAGTTGGGCATATGTCCAAAAAAATTTAGTATTTTCTTGGCAATGCAATGGTTACAAGTTCTTGTTAAATTTGAAAGAAGGTAACCACAAATTTACTACATGTTAATTTGTATGAAAAATGGCAACTTGATTATCTCATTTGAGTTGGTCATCATTTAAAAAATACTCAAACCTTGATTATTTGACCTTGAAATCAAATTTTAATTCAATTAAATTTAGTCCTGAATACATTGGCCACCTATCAAACATTTAAAATCCATGGTGTGTGCCCTATTCATGCAACCTAATATTCAATAATTATCTAGGTTGAGTTGAAACCCTTAAACAACCATTGTTTTTCCTTGATCTTATTTGTTTGAACGAACCCAAAATCATAAAAACCTAATAGAAATAATAAATTTATTGGTAAATTTGGTCAATGTAAGGGTGAGAACCCCTAATTTGACCAAAATGTAACTTGAGATTAGTAAATGGACCTAAAAATATATAGAAGCATTTAAGAAAGGCTAAAATCAGGAGGATTACCAAAATTGGTGGTCCCAAGAATCTCCACATGGGTTTTAGAGTTCAATATTTATATTTATTGTACAAGATTTAAAAGATCTTATGAATAGTTTAATATCAGCGATGAAAACTAGCTTGATCCCCTTTTTTTTCATTGTATATTGTCTTCATCCTGACTTCTCATTTCGTTCCCAATTGCGACAAAACTTGGGCCCAGCACCCCCAGAGTAAGGTACTTTACAGATAACCCTAATGTAGTACACAAAGAAGAGACGAGAAACTAGGGAAAATGAGCTTGTTGCGGTATGCAAAGTATTGATCAGCTTCAGCTGATAGGTCCGCGGATTAATAATCACATTTAAATAATTTGCTGCAAGCTTTGTGCCAACTAAAGTTTGTGTGTTCTGAAGCGGCTGATGTTCTGAAGCTTGCTGAATGATTGCATGATAACTATAGTCTTTTTCTCATGTGAAATTTTGTCCTGAAAGTTAGAGATTTTTTGCTTCCTTTAGTACAAGGACTTCCAGATCCCATTCCTCAATCATTCAGCAAACTTTGTCAAGGTGTGCCGGCTGCCTGGTCCTGAAAGTGGAAGGGACTGGGAAGAAGGCTTCAAGGTTTCCAATCTGAATTATTTAAGCACGCACCCCCAAGGTTCAAACAGAATCATTTGAACATGCAATACGTGTTCAATACTAGGCAGAGAGTCTGCACTCTGTCAGCGCGAGAAAGAAGTTGGGTGCTTCTCGTAACCCACGCGGCCATCAATAAGTTCATTTTACTTTCCTAAAGAATGCGGTTCAAACGATTATGCTTGTGGTAGTAGAGCCTGACCTCACTCCGTGGACTGACACCATATTCACTAGCACGAAGGTCTGTGCCCCCTACATTCCTGATGGGTGCAGTAGACCCTATTGTTCTGGTCCTTTTGTAAATCTGCTGATTCTTTGCCGGTTGTTTCCAGTGTTGGGCGGTTCTTAGAATGAGTGGTCAGATGCCCGGTGGTATTAGAGTTATCCGTAGAGTAACCCTGTCTTCACCCTATATCCCCTCTTTCAGTGGTATCCGCAAAGTAAAGACATTTTAATAAATCTCAGTATGAAATGCTGATACTCAGCATTTAATGCACAAGGTTCGAGACTAATTATAGTAGTTGTACAGTTAGGAGCACTGAAAATATCTGTAGCAGCAGTGGAGGCGCTCAGGAAAAAGAAAAGACAGGATGAAACTCAGTTTACTACCAAAATTGATGGTTTTCTGAGTTTCATCCCCTATTGAATGCTAGTGTACTTTTTGCAGGTTTTTAAAAATATCACCCTGTGTATGACCAAACTCAGGGTTCTGGTGCTGTGTTTTTCTTACTTTGCGGATAATTCAATTATCAACCTGGGTATATACATTCACTTATCTGTTGGTTCTCAAACAATTTTCAAATGACCAAAACCAAAGGCTCTTTGATTTTTTAAAATTTTCAAGCAACTGGAGTTGGAGGTTATCAAAATAATCAAATAACCACCCAACAACTCTGATGTACACCACGTTGAGTCATTGTAGCTGTTTGATTATTAGTGAGGTCAAACTACACCCTCCAAGCAGGGTGCATTTGCATCCCCATTTCCCAGATTCAATTATTTTATGACTATCAATAATTAGAGCTCCGTGCTGCTGTGCACTACCAGTGACAATCAACCATTTTTATTATTTCTTATGTTTTCATATGGCTTTCAATAATTCATCATTATTTATGTCAATGTCAAATTTAATTTAAATTAATATACATTTTATGGACATGAAAAGACGTATGTTAATTTGTTTTGATATCCATGTTGATGGATATGGGAAAAGAATGAGATAGTTATAAAATGGAAGTATTTAATAGGAAAGATGAGAGATAATTATTAAAAAAGTTCATATGAAAAGGAAGTAGTTATTGAAAAAAGAATTGAAGTAGTTAGACTTCAAAATGAGGTATTTATTTTTGAAATTGTCCTTGGAATGGTTCATGGATGACCATACAAAGGATTCCAAATAATCCCCCATATGCAAGTTCCAATTACTTGTCATTGGAATTAATATCTTGATGACTTTGGCAAAAATAATATCATCTTTTAGAAATGTCAAATCTCAAAAAAATACATTTCTCAAAAAAGAAAAAAAATTGTGAATAAAAATGAATTTTTTAAAAAATGGAGTCTTCAAATTTAATTATTATTTGCCAAACATGTGCCAAAGCCACAAATGTCCTATAATATATGATGAAATTGTGAAAAAATCTTGATATCGTTGCACCCAAATTCTCAAATTATTGGAACATTGCATCTTTGAATGGAAAGGTTTAGTAAGATCAAAAAAAGGTTTGGACTAATGAAACCTTGCAAAACTTTATTAAGCCAAAGCACCCAATGAAAGGGGAAAACAAGGAACAAAAGGAAAGGACCCATTATTGGGCCAAAAAACAAAAACCCTCAACCAAGGGGCAAGAAAGAGGAGTGGGAAAAAGTCATGTACCTAACATCCCTTGTCACAAGAAACATGTTAGAAAAGGCAAAGGGAGGTATACAAGAAAAAACACCTAGCCTAAAAGAACCTTCATTAGCAATAATGGTTCACCTCAAAATATATGCAATGTGTGCCCATTGTAACGCCATTAATACCCTCTACCTATAAAACACGTAAAATTGAAAGAGGAATGTTTTCAAAGCCCTTTGCAACTCATGCCATATTAACATAACAATGAAGAAAATTATCAACTTGTTGATGTAAACATTCAAATATCTCAATGGCAAGAGGCAGACACAAGTTTACAAGGTACCAATCTCAATAAAGTCCTTCATTTGCCTGAATTGCCACCATTGTGGCCATCCCCCAAAATAATGCAACATGTGAAACCAAGTCCACACGAATGGAGTCAACAATGATGACATTAGCCAACATGTGAATACCATCAACTGAAAGCACAATGTCGACCCATTGGCATGAGGATTAGAAGGTAACAGGCAAAAGAATGTGGGTTTGTTCACATGCAACATGAAAACAAACATCTTTCATGATGGATGCAAAGGCATCCCACGTGGCATCATGGGACACTGTCCTTTCCCCACTATGAGCACAATGAAAAAAGTGAATCCCCATGGGGTCTAAAAGTTGGCCATAAATGTAATGTGACAAGCCAAGTGCCAATAGATGGAGGAAGCCCAACTTGGTGTGCATCACATAGGAGAAAATGTTTAAAGCCAAATCGAAAAAAAGGATGACTAAGTGGGCAAACAACCAAACTCCCATTCCCGACCTTGCATAAAAACTTCAAACATGCATAATGTGAATCAAAAGGTAAGTAAGAAAGGATGCTAAAAAAGGAATGGTCTTCCATTTTTTTTGAAATGTTCTCCTAAAGCTTATTTACACCCCTTTTTGTAAGCCAATGTAAGAAAAAGTTCCTACACCAACCTCAAATGGGCTTGGAATGAAAGCAAACTTAAATTGCTCGCCCCTACCGCCTCCAATAAAAATGGACAAAAATATACCAAGAATCTCAAAGCAATGATAGGGGCAACAAAAACCTACCTCCCAAGATGGGTTGTCAATTTAATAACCTCAAAAGAAATGAGGTCAACCCCTCCAGAAAAAATGAGAAAAAAATTTGCTAATACACTAAGGAAGCATGGGGCATTCTAAAGAATCTATACTTAGGAGCCTCCCAAAAACATCAATAAGGGGTGAATCAAAAGCCACAAGTTGATGCTGAAAGTTCGAAAGTGGGTGAGAGAGTGCAACAAATAGGAAAGCCTCTATGTGAAACATTGAGAAAAGATACCAAAAGCAACTTGAACATCCTTCAATTTCAAGAAAGTTTCGACATGTCGAACATCCTCATTTAACACAACTTGCAAAAAGGAAAAGGAAAAGGAAGCAGAACCAAAAGGTAAGCCTAAAACCCTAATGCCATTTAGAGGGTAGTAAACACCAAAGGGAGGGGAGAACCCAAGAGGGAAGCCCAAAAGGGACCAAGCTAAGCACTTACAGGGTTGAACAATTAACCCCACGAACATTAATTAGAAAACGAAATAATCAAAAGAAAAGGAGATGAAAAAAACAAGGCTAAGAATATGGGTGTCATCAACCAATGAAGGGAAAAAACAAGAAAGAAAAACCCCAAAAAAGCAATGTAAAACACAAAAGTGGGCAAAAGCAAAAATAGGCTTAATGAGTGAATCGCCTTGGTTCTTGTCAATAAACAAAAGAATGATGGACAAATCTCTTGAAGGGAAATGATGACTAAAAAACAAAAGAGACTCCATAACATAAAAAAACACAAACAAAAGGGAAAATTTGCAATAATTAACCTCTTGCCACCCAAAGTTTTTGGAAAATGGCTTTACACAAAATGGAGTCGAAGGCGTTAACAATGTCCACCTAAAGTAACACTCTATTGATATAGACATATAGAACAACCTAAATATCGTGAACCACAACTTCACATCTACCATTAACAGCCACATTGAACTAATGTGGCAATAAATGCAAAAAAAATGCATCACAAAATTGAAGACACAATGCCCTATTCACCAATAGATAAAACATTTTGCCCACTATTATTAATCAAACACACTTGAAGGTTTGGCCAAAATCAAAAGCCTAACAACACCAAAAATTCGAACAACAAACCTTGGGACAACCTATAATCAGATGGGAAGCCAACTAATGGAACTGGATGAAACCACTCACTAAATCCTTTAGGTCAGTGAATCCTTTACGTAGAAAGAACCCCAAAGATGTTCAAAGACAATGCTTGAAGGACCACTTGTTGACAAATGGTACAAGCGCATGAATGCCATCCTAAAATAATAATAAAAAAACTCAAGGTCTACATTTGACTAAAAATTCAACAATGAATCTAGGCAAGGGGAATTTGAACCTAAAGAATGCAAAGTTTGCAATGTGCCAACAATCGTAAAATAGATTGAAGATGGGGCAAGGGAAGCAAGAGCCCTAGTAGTGCATGTGAACTCCCTTGCAAGCTGAAAGGTTAAACTTCACCCGAGCATACGAACGAAGGGCAGGATGGGCATAAAATCTAAAAAGGGCATGGTCGGAAAAGGAGCCCAATCTACAAGCACCACCACTACAAGCACTTATGCAATAAAAAGATGTTATGCCCTTGAAATTCTTCCTTATCACTTCAAAGGAATCACCAAAAATGTGTCCTAGTATCCCAATGCCCAATCGATCCACCCCTAGGGGGAAGGGTGGACACCATTGTGGAAACAAAAAGAAGAAGTGCAAGGTGGCCATGTCATTTATGGAACCCAAACGAAGTGATTGAAGGGAAGATGAAAAGTTAATTGCACCGCAAAAGGGATGCACAAATATAAACAAGGTTAAAGAAGACCTAAATGAAAGGTAGTAAAGGGATCCAAAGCCAAAACCCAAACCCACACCATTGGAGGTGGAGAGGAGATCAAGGGGGAAACCAAAAAGCCAAAAGTGTCGCTTATTGGAAGAACATGAAATTCCTAATAATGTTTTGGTGATGTGCCATGCCACACTACGAAAATAATGTTACACCTAGAACAAAAGATGTTGTGTTAGCCCCACCCCAACCCACAAGGGACGATGAGGAACCAATTGTGCAATGAGCACAAAGAATCACATGAAGACTAAAAGGAGGAAGCTCTAAAGTTGAAGGCAAAACCACAAGAAAAATGGGAGAAGAAAACCTAACACTACAAGGGGGTAATACCCCCTCAGAAAAAGGAAAAATTGAAGAAGGATGGGAAAGGAAACAAACACCATCCAAAAAATAAAATAAAATAGGTAGCCCATAGCAAAAGGGCAACCCAAACCCAAACAAAAAAAAGCCCTAAAAAACAACAAGCCTTCATGTTACATCAACACACCAATCCCCTTTGATAATCACAACTTCCACTTGGTTCTTCTTCCATGGCTTACTTTTTCTCTTCACTCATTGTAATCTTTAGTGCAAATTTGGACTAGTTTTAAAGGTGTAGTACTATGGACAATTTTTATTACAAGAAATGAAATTACAAGGATTGAAATGAGAACAAATCAAAGTAAATTCTGTGTGAAGGGGCCATACAATATTTTTACTTGTCTGAAATATTTCATATTGTCCTTAATAGGATTTCTTTTTGTTAAGGCTAATATCTTAGAAATATTTATTGGATAGAAAACATAGCTTATTTCAATTTATGGTCCTATGATGATTTTAGAATTAGATGGTGCATGCTAAATGCTATGTTCCATGTCTTCTTTTTTGGTGCGTTTTCACTAGAATTTTGTTGGTGTTTTCAATTGTTGAATTTCCCCAAAATAATTTAATCAAAAAAATTATGAGATTTTATACTATGTTTTAGTAGGTAGCCAAAACTACAAAAAGGCGAGATTAAGTTTTTTCTACTTTCATATTTTTATACCCAAATTTGGGTAAACAGTTATATGGATTGATCACCATTTAGCTACATCACAAAATTGAAAAAAAAAAACCAAAAAAACAATTATGCTAAAACTTACATTGTGAAAGGTTTGAATAGATGGTAACCTCCTTTACATTAGGGGACAAGGCAATCTCCCTATTCTTGGGTTGTTGTCTTTTGGTTTGAAGGTACAAACTTTACATTAGTGCATAATTTTGAGTTGAAATTTTGGCTTGAGCAAGAAACAATTGCAAAGCTTGCTTTCATTAGAAGAAAAACATGTATTTTCAACTGCTCTTTGCGACTAAATTTTAGTCGCAAGAGACATTTTGCAACTAAAATCCTTTTAGTCGCCTAAGACAAGTCGCATGTGAAAACTAGTCGCAAATG
>Ga0116229_10000290_pt1 | contig 60643 bp, 52 predicted proteins | sample S1TSphgellanicum_3_FD_87313 | JGI IMG/M metagenome (GOLD analysis project Ga0116229, IMG submission 87313) | Host-associated microbial communities from peat moss isolated from Minnesota, USA - S1T2_Fc - Sphagnum magellanicum MG | ecosystem: Host-associated > Plants > Peat moss > Unclassified...
AAAAAAAAAAAAAAAAAAAAAAAAGGAGAGGACGGAACGTAAACTGACCACACCAAGGATCAGCGAGCGGGGGGGGGGGGGGGGGGGGGGGGGATCAAAACCTTGGTGACACCAGGAACACGCTGGTACGCCAATTCCACGCTCCAGAAGCACCCGGCCGCAAATGTTGCCTTCTGCGTCGTCGTTGCCATTCTAAAATTTCCTCTCCAAAAAAAGTCCTAGAACTCCCTTCTTCGCAGGAACACTCCTTTCTACACAGAAAAAAACTTTCCACGAGTCTCCCGTACTCCTCCAAAAACCGCAATCTCAAAAAAAACGACTCGACGGCAAAAATCTCACACGCAACAGCTTGTTTCTTCACCAGCCGAAAACAGAGAGAGAGAGAGAGAGAAAGAAAGAAAGAAATCGCTCAAAAGCAGATAAACTCGAATTGCAAGAAACTGAAATGAATACAAATTGCAGAAGCGGACGAGAATATATACGCAAGCGCGAGAGGGGATAAAGAGAAAAATCCAGAAAGGAAGAAGGAGCCCAAGAAAGACACACAAGAGCGAGAGAGAGAGAGAGAGAGAGGAGAAAAACAAGCTTCCAAAATAGCAGCCCCCGCGCGGGTCGTCGACACGCGGCGAGACGACGACGGACGGGGAAAGAAATCAGCCTTTTCATTACCGGCGAAATTGTTTTGCCAAAATACAAAGTCAAAAATAAAAATGCGGAAATGAAACTGATTTTCGGGATTTTAATGGCCAGAACTCGAAAATAATAATAATAATAGTTGCCAGATTTCTGTTCATTGTCCAAGTAGATAGCCAGAAGTATAGAAGGATGTTTTAACTTTATTTTTTCTACTTTCATATCTGTTTGTTTATAGCTATATTTGGCTGAATCTTCTTCATGTAGACGATCGCCAGTTAGGCTATAACACAAAATTGATATTCGAAAACACAGAAAGAAATGGCGCAAAGAAGGAAATACGGTACGTACTCCGCGGGTACGTAGGCACTCATCGGTCAACACGCTAAACTATCTCCGACTTTTCTGTTCACACTTGGAATTTTCACCACTCTGTCCTTTTTCAATGGGTTGCGTGCTTTTGATTGGGTGCCCTGTAAAGAAAGACACGAGGAAGAACATGGCATTGACTAATTTGAGATCCCAAAGCAACAAGCGCCGTCTTGAGACCGCAAAATCATTATGCATCATGTACCCCTCCCTCCGCCTTTCCATGGAGTAAGGCCTAATTTGAGGTCTCAATGCTTGATGCTTCACATGTCTTGGGACCTCAAATCATGTACTCCTTCCCCACTTTCCTTCCCTCTGACTAAGGCCTAATTTGAGGTTTGAGGAAGCTTCCCACGTTCCCATGGAAATATTTATTTTCTATGAACTGAGAAAGAAGGGAGGAAACAAGCGGCTCTGCCACGAGAGGCTTTGTCCTGAAAACAAGGCATTACATTTAATGTCCTACTGTGACCTCAAGTTATATTGGATGAAAGTTTGTTGGCTTTTATGGAAGGTCATAAATTTATTTTTTCACATTAGTACTAAAAAATAAAGTTTTCTAACCATGTTAGAATTCATTGTGCATATTTAGAAATTGAAACCATAGTTCCATTGTCTTTTCTTTAAACATACAAATGAATATAAAGTTGAAAACACTAATATTGCTTAAGAAAATTCAAGTTTTTCAAACTTGGATAATGCACATAATTTTTAGCAATGTGCATGAGATATTTTGATGTTTGAAACAAATATTAATATTGAATGGATATAATTTGCATGGAAAGATTCTTATTTTTAATCTTATTTTCATTTTGAGGTTTGAGAATTTGCCAATTCTTATATTTGTTTTCATCACACTTTGGGTTTAGGTTTTCCATGAATGTTGTTTTGTTATGATGTTTGATGGGTGTACGTGTGGATAAAAAATCATTCAATTTATTTTTTTGTCTTTTTTTTTATATTTATGATTTCTTTTTGCACATGGTCCATGAAAAAAAATGTAAAAAAACAAATTCAAGTCCCAAGGTGCCAACATTTTGGGAGTAATTAATTAGGTGGAAAATGCAACATTTACATGCATATTTTTACAAATGCTACACTTTAAATAAATGAAGACATTAATATTTTTTTGTTATACATTGGAAGTATGTTTGGTAATTTGAATGCAATATAAATTGGTTGATGAAAATTTGACCAATATGCTTTTGTTAGACCATATTTGCATTCATTTCCAAGGACATTTGCCCATATATGGTCCAATTGAGATCTAACTTTTATGGTGCTTTCATTAAATTGTGATTTTAATTGGAATTTATCCATGAAATATAATAGGTTTTTTATTTTTAAATTGGTTATTATCTTTTTAAATGTCAACATTAAAATTTAACATAATGATTATTGGACAATGTTCAGGATATTCTTGAATTATAGTTTGAAGATTGTTTATGAATGTAGAAATTGAACATCAATGAGCTCTATACGCACATACAATATGTATTGTTTTTTGTGCATTAATATTAAAAGTTGTTATATATTCTAAACCATCATTAATTATTGTATTGAATGAATTTAAGTGCATGTGTATGTCATATATCATCATTAACCCATAACCATCATGGATTGAAATATATGAATATTTCGATGAATTTATAAATTTGTGCACATATGTTGATGCATGGTGTATTCTTGTTTCTATAAGACATGGCTTGTATAATTACATGAGAATTGTGTAAGTTTTTTAATTAAGGAATTAATGGTATCCAAGTTGTAATTGTTTTCAACCTATTCATTTCTACATGTACTCTTGGATCCACATAAAAAATTTCATGTTGGAAAGGAACTAGCAAAAATATTTTTTCTTTTGTTCAAATGTGGGATAATGTTGTATATGTTAACCCATGTTTTTTTAACATTAGTGGGATCAAAAACCAATTCATCTATTGATAATCTTTAAGATCAATGAATGGTTCTTACTATTGCAAGTTGAATTAGACATTGAATCCTTATGATAAATGATTGGGATTTACCAACTCTTATGTCTTTGATGATAGGTTCAATTCATGTCCATTTTGATTCAATGTTGTTATCATAATAATGATTATATTTTTATTTTCTTAATGTTTTAATTTTAAAATTCTAAAACATTATCCATATAATGGTTTTTTCACAATATGTTGTTGATATTTTTTAAATGCCATCAACCCAATTCACAAGACCATCAAATAATGCATAATTACCAACACATAATTCAACCAACATATCTTTTTTTATATTCATTGTAAAATGCAAACCCACAATTTTACTTGGATTGTTTGAAAGTTTGTAAGATGGTGGGCATGACTGATGGTTGATGTCCATTGCTTTGAAAATAAATGTGGGACCTAATGTGTTAATGAACACATTTTTCATTGTATTTTTGCACAAGTTTATTTATATAAAATAAATACGAAATAATAAAATAATTGGGTGGTTGTCGATAACAAATTGAATTTATAAATTCAATATTTTTAGTATTTTTTGTTGAAGTACGAAATTTGTTCAAAATTTGTATAAAAACCATATCAGACTATCACATAATTTTATTTAATTCATAACATTGGACATATGTTTGCCAAAAATTTGGTGCTAATGCATTAACATTATCTTTGATATTTTGAAAGATTCAACTATATTTCATGGGGGTGTTTGATAAAAATCACTTGTCATGATAACATCAACATCACCAAAGAATTTGTTTTGAATGTGTTTTACGGACCTTAGCCTATTATCTATAACATTCTAGCACCAACAAATTATGTTTCATCTATCACAACAAATTGTAATTGTTCATATCGACATGTGAGCCTATTTAATGAATTTGATGATAAGTTTGGTAAACTAAATAAGGATTGTTGGACATGTATCTTCAATGTTAAATGTATTATTAAATCGTCAATATTGAAAGCAATTTTACCTATTGATGTCATAAGTAAAACCTTGGTTTTTGTTAACTCAAAATATATGTTTTTATTATATAATCATAATAATCTTTAAATTATGAATTTCAATGTAAAAATTTTACCAATTCCAGCACCCCCTATTAAAAATAAACATATCGATGTATCAAGATATAATTGTATTTTATGCATAACATCATCAAATATTAATCTTTTTTTTCATTTAATTGTCTAAATAAACTATGATAGTCAAATTTTTCCATCATCTTGGAATATGATGATTTTATAAAATTTCTTCTAAAAATTGTGATTTTTGGTTTGAGGTCCATTACATGATTAAATGACAAAATCAGATCGTAAATCATAGTGTTCAACATTGATTGTGTTTGTTACAAGAATTGTAGGACGTGAATCATTTATCTATATCGTTAGTCCAAATGTTAATTGAATGTAATGGTTTTGATTTGAATTTATTGAATCATCTATTTTTTCTATATTTGGATATGGCATTTAGTAGTTGAAAATAAATTTAATCTTTAAAATGTCATCATGTTGTTGACAATATGCATCATGTCAAGTTACATTAATTCCAAGTTGTAATTTTTCTGAATTTCGAAATAGTGAATATAATAAAATTTATTTTCTCGACCAATTTTCAATATTTTATATTTATTATAATTTACTAACATAATCATTTTGGGTTTGCAATGTTTAAAATCTTTTTTTTAATGTTATAACAAAAACCAAACTCTGTTAATGACAACAATTCATATTGATTAGCACAATTAATATATTTGTCCATGGTTAATCAACACATTATATCTATTGAATTTGGTTCCAATTCATTTAATGCAAATTGTGATTTTAACACAAAAGCATGTTTTTCAAAAGGAAAAGTATTTATGAATTGAAATGCTCGAAATGAATGATATAATGGTCAAGAAAAAACAAGGTAAGCAAAAGTTGAACAACCATTTGTTGGGCATTAATAAAAACATTACCTAACTTTTGAGTTCTTATATTTGCATCTATATTATTTACAATGCGTATTTTTATGATAGAATGTAGTTTTGATGTTATTGATTTATCTATTTTTGTCATATATGATGTGCAATATGTTGCAATTGCATATGGGTTCAAAACAAATTGAATATCTATATACAAACCACAAATGAGCAACATGTATACTAAATGCATTAGTTTTTATGTTTTTAAAATTTTGTTTTAAAAAAAGTTTTGTTTTGTTAATTTATTTCTCAAACCTAATATATATGTATTTTGATCAAGGTTTGAAGAATTTAAATATTCAGAAAATGATATACCATCATTTTCTTTTAAATCTTTGAAAGATTAAAATATTTTGTTTCACACATAGGAGCAAATGGGTAATGAAATCTATAAACATGGTTTTTTTTTTACATGTACATGTGTGTTGTTGATGTTGTTGATGTTGTTGTGCATTTTGTAACAGGTTTGGTAACAATGATACATCACAAAAAATATATATGTCTACAAACTATTCAATTTCTTCATTTGTGTGCATTCCATACATAGTTGCATGTTTTATCCATAAAAGTCCATGGTCATGTTTGCTCCCACGATTTTGGAATTCAATGACCAAAGAGAAATCTAAAATATTACCAAAAAGAGAATGATCTTTTGTGATAAGTTTGCAGAAACAAGATGTTTTATGATTGTAATATCTTACACATGTGATAAGATCAATTTGTATTAATTTTTTTATATGAATAGATTGGAAATCTTCTATTTTATTTGGAAGATTTAATTTTGAAACATGTAATGTGTGTAAAATTTTAATGAAAGGATCCCATAATCTTTCAACATATGTAAAAATCATAAAGAACATTGGAAAACCAAGTTGTCAAATCATTGTAAATAAAATTTTTTACAACCTTTCAAAATAATCAAATGAATTACATAAACCTTCCAAATCATGATAACTTAAATATGATTTGAAGATATTATCTAAATTTGGTTATCTTGTACTTGATAAAAATTTAAGTTCTACCACACAAGTTTCTTTTTCATGTTCACACCCAACCAAAACCTATAATTTTTTGGATGGAAATTTTAACAGCTTTTTATATAAAAAAATTTGAAATATTTGTTGAAAAATCCTCAAATTTATGAAATAATTCCCATTAAGATATTTGTTGATATGAAAAACCTTCAAAAATTTATCAAAGTTGCTTGTAGAACAATGTTGAAAATTTTAATTCTTTTGAATGTTTATTTTTAAATAAACCTAAAGGGTGAAAGTTTTGACTTGGGACAATATAATATATAATATTTTCATTATCCAGTTTTTTGGAGCATCTAAAAAATTATTTATCATTGAATTTGTTAGTGTACAATGTATTTCTTCATTATCAAAATCAAAGTTATCAAATGATGCATTATTAAGAATTTGAGATTTTGAATTCATATGCAAAGCAAACAAACTTGCCCATTAATGATGAATGGTAACATTCAAATCATTGTATAATGATGTTTCAATTAAATTTGGTAAAATGATCATCACCATATTTGAACAAACATTTTGGACATATAAGGTGATTTGTACTCAAGACATCATTTTAAAAACATAGTTATTATTGCACCATCATGTGGTAAACATGGTAGTATTGATTGAATTTGATCCACATTTGCAAGGACATTAAGAACAGTACCACGCATTTAATATTGCCCGTAACATTACCTTTGAAGTTTATAAATTTGAGCAAAAACAAGATGTGGTGAAATAAGACATTTTTTTAATTGTGTTAATTTTTGGACTAATGGAATAATTTTGATTCTAAAAATTTTATTTGGTATTAATATAAAGGTGGTTTATTTTCAGTAATATTTCGTAAATAGTTTATACATATGTATGATGTTGACTAGGTTTTATTTGAATTCGAAAATATATAAAAAGTTGTCTTGACAATTGATTTGAAAAACATTTAAATTGTTTTTAAAAACATAACCTTTCACAACTAAAACATGGAATTATGGGAACATCTTGGATTTGATTATTATAAATGTCAATGTATATTGAATTATGTGTATTTTCCTTTATATTAACATTATGTTCTATTTTATTTTATTGATCATGTTTTGCAAGAAATTATTGTGTGGGAATTGGTTCTTTAATTTCTTTTAGAGTGCATTGAACATATGATGATTAAACTTTGTCACTTATGAAATATTATTGTGATTTTTTAATATGTATGTATTTCATGTGATTTATAATTTGTGATCTTGTTCTTTTAATATTTAGAAACATGTTGATGAATTTAGATGTTTTTGCGTAATAAATTAGATTTGGACAAACCTCTAATAATTCAGAAATATTGTTATCATAAAATGCCAATCATATATATATATATATATAGTGTTACATTAAGCTCAGCAATTAAATGGGAGTGTTCCATTTGAATTTTGGGATCTTTTAAAACTTTGATAAGGGGAATTGAAGTGAAAGGATTAAACAAAATCTCATTGACATGAACATTTGTACTTTTTTCAAAAAAAATTGTAAGTATTGAATATGATTTCTAATTTGTTTTTTAGTAATATTTGTACTCCAAGAAATATTGAACAATGAAACAACATACTCCAATGGTGAATCCCAATTATTTTTCAAAATGTCCATTAATGTAGAATCAAAATTTTCATTCCAATAAAAATGTGTAATTAGTTGCGATAATTGAATAGGAAGTTCTTACATCACTAATTTGAAAAAAGATGAAAAATCATCTAAATCTATGGTAACTTTGGAATCATTAACCTAAAAAGTAGGCAAAAATTTAGATAGACCATTAACATATTGAATTGATTCAAAATGTTGAGAATTATACACTATATGTAAGGGGATAAATTGAAAATCCATGCCATATCGAAACATAATGCATTTTGATACTTTATTCCCACAATAAATTGGCCTTCGTAAATATTCAATTATTCAAAATATTGTACTGAAATTTCCCCATAAACCTTCCATACTAGCACTTAATGCCATTTTTGTCACATATTGATGTTCATTTATGACCATGTTTTTATGCAAATCAAACAAAAAACTTGGATTTAATTCTTTAATATGACATTGTTGGGGAATTTTTGTATTCAATAATAAACATTGATTTAAATGTGGCATGTTATTTTGCTTTAATACAAGAGATGATAAATGATTATCCAATAAATAAGATATAGAGTTTTTTTAAAATTGCCTATTTCATATTTGTATGTTGAAATGAAATGAAAGCTGCCATATGAATGTAATACATGTTCAAATGATAAATCAACAAAATTTAATAAAGGTGTTTCCATTATGAACTTCAATTTAATGGATATCTATATAAACAAAAACATGGTTCCCACATAAACACATTCAAAAAAAATAAAAATCAATGACTCATTCAAAATTATTATTATTATTATTTAATCCTTTCATTGAAATATTTTTTATATTGAAAATTTGTTTAAATGGAAAAAAAATTTGAATTGAAAAATTATTAACATTGAAAAAAGTAAATTAGAAAAATATTTGTATTAATAATTTGCATGTATTGAAAAAAAAATTCATTGAAAAACTATTTACATTGAAAAAATGTTTTCATTCAAAAACTACTTTCACTGAAAAATTACTTTCATTGTAAAAAATACTTACATTGAAAAAAACAATTCATTGAAGAAAAAAAATTCCATTGAAAAACTGCTTACATTCAAAAATTGTTTAAATTGAAAAACTTCTTGCATTGAAAAAATAACTTTCATTGAAAAACTATTGTCATTGAAAGAACTACTTCCATTGAAAAATTACTTCACATACAAAATGTTGCATTTAAAATTGTTTTCAACACTTGATGGAAATTAATATATGAGAAGTTTCCTTTTTCTCTAGAAAAAAACTATGAAAATGATTCTATAATATGAACTATTTAAACCAAAATTTTGATATAAGGAGTTTCCACATATATAGATTATTCATATACTAAAGGTAACTATAAAAAGGTCACATAAAAACTATTAACAACCTTATTGTCTAAAAGGGTTTTTGTTTAAAAATTTATTTGGATTCATCAAAATGAAGCTTGTGTTTCACACTACGTTGGACATTATCACTCGGAATAATTATCGAAGGAGCAACCAAACCTTCGCCCTTCAAATGGGATAAATTGTAGGACGTATTCTTGAAAGCCAAAAAGGGCAAATGTGGTTGATAAATGAATATTAACATGAATGTGAATTGAAATGAAAAGTTGAACTTGTTTTGGACTAAGCAAATCTAAGAATTCAAATTATGTCATATGCACAATTACTTCAAGTCATTTGCTTTCAATAGTCAATAACACATATTCTTCATTGCTTGCAACGAAACCACAAAGAAAGCTTAATTTTTGAATCATTGATTTTGAACAACAAGCATTACAAATAAACACCACCTAATAGAGAAGTGGTGACATCTACTATTTGACAATCTCCACATTTTTTTGAAATGGAAACACAATAGGGCTAGTTATGGACAACATTCCAATCACCTAGAGAAAAAAGAAAATACGTTTAAACAAAAAGGAAAATGAAAATGAACATAAACATAGGGAAAATTGAAAAAAGGTAGATCAATCAAAAAATAAATAAAACCATGCAAACACATACACATAATGTGTAAACAAAAAGAATGAAATGCATAAGAAGTGTATGATAAATGATGTTATGGAAATGAAATAATTTTAAAAATTAATACCTAAAGAAAAAACAAAGAACAAGATAACAAATCAATAAGAACAAAAGAAATATCAAGAAGAAAAGGTCATTTAGGCACGAAAAAAAACATTATACCTTCTTTTTTCAAACCATATATATCTTTCACTTCTTATTCGTTTTAAGTGAATTAAAAAGCTATGGGTGTGAAATTAAAAGCTCTACAAATGATCTTTTAAAAGCAAAACATTATATATCTTAACCTTTAAAACAAAAGCTAGTTTTTATATGCTTAAACCTTACATTTTCACCCCCTTCACTTCCATAAGTCATATCTTGCTGATTTAAAAATCAATTTTTGTGACATTAGATGCATTAAAAAAAGGACTAAAAAATATTTTCATTGTTCAAAGGCTTTTGACGAATGCGAAGAAAATTATAAAAATTTATTTATATAGTTTTTTCACATACTTGTCTACTTACCATATTAAAATTACAATATGTTATTCTTTGAACACACACACTCCAAACATTTTATCCCATATTCTTTACCCAGAAAGGAATTCCACTGGACTATATAAAAATTTAAAAATTCACTTTTAGTAACAACATTGTACTTTATATCTAGTATGCAATGGAACATGAGTTTTTGTTTTTTAGAAAATTCTAATTTAAAAAAATCATCTCAATGTAGTTTTTTTTTATAGGCCATTCTAATAGAGAGAATGATGTGACCATTCGGTTCTCCATACTACTTAGGCAAAAAATAAATAAAATTATATATATATTGCTTGGAGACTTGATGGCCGTTAGGCCTTTTTTTTCACTTGGAGACCTAATGGCCACAAGGTCGGTTTTTTTTTTGGCCTGGAGATCTGGCAAACACCAAATCATTTTGACGCTTGATTGTGAAAGACGACCTAATGACCACCAAGTTGTGTTTTTTTTTTTTTTTTACTTGGAGACTTGGTGGCCACCAAGTTGTGTTTTTTTTTTTTTTCACTTGGAGACTTGGTGGCCACCAAGTCATTTTCTTTTTGCTTGGAGACCACCCAGGGACCACCAAGTGGTTTTGATGCTAAACTATGAGGGACCACCTAATGGCCACCACGTGGTTTCAACCTTAAACTACAAAGGACCACCTGGTGGCAACCAAGTGGTCTCAATCTTGGACCACAAGTGGGACTACCAAGAAACACCTAGTGGCCATGAGGTGGTTTTTATCCTAGGCTACTAAGGAGCATTTGATGGACCACCTCAAAAAATTAAATGAACACTTGATTTTCTTCAACACTCAAAATGAACACTTTGAAATTTTGTTTTTCATTACATTAATTTTGTATTTTTCATTATCTTTTCTAATATAGTTGATCATGAAATGAACATTAGGTTTTGTTTAATGTTTTATGTGTAAATTTGAAGAAACATTAAATGATGCGAAAGAAAGGAAACGAATTTACCTTTTTGAATGCAAATTGAGCATTTGATAATTTGTTATGTAATTGGAAAAGGCAAGCTCAAATAGCTTTGTCAACAACCTTTGTTAAAATTGTGTAATGTTGTGCCCTCAAATATCGATCTCCTTTTGTTGTTATCACATTCTTGATTTAAACCATTACACATTAACCTCCATTGTATGCCTCAAGAAGTTGTTCATATTTTGTTTTAAAGTTGTTACCGAGAACAAAAATATCTTAATCAAATTCACCGTCTCCAATTATAATCAACAATTGTTTTTCACCTTTGCTATCCCCTACTTCCCTTACACTAATGATGATGACAATAATGGTAGCAAACCTCCAATTTTGAATAAAAATTCTAAATTCCCTAATGGAATCCATGTGAAAAAACATGGGAATTAATTCAGGTTGGAATGTAGGAATTGATGACACAATGGTAGACTCAATTGTGATGACAACATCCATGTCTTCTTTCTCAAAACCCCTTTTAGACTTTGACTCAATGCCAAAATTTTCCACCCTCACAAACATGTTTTCTACAAATGTTGCTCATGCATCTTTATATGAAAAGATTTCACCCTTACAATGATTATGATCAAAGCTACCCTATCTAACAAATCACAATGCAAAATGCATAGCCTAAATCTTCAATGCTTTTATTTGCAATTCAATCAAAGGTGCCATACCTATTAAGCACATTTGCCTCAAATGCCACATTTTTAATTCCATAATCCAAATCATCCACTACAACAACTAATCTAGCTTCCTTCACTAGAACAACAGCCATTGTGTAAATAAAAATAAAAATAAAAATAAAAAACTTACCTAAATGAATTTGATAACAAACAAATGAAGCAACACTTGGCAAAACTAAAAGTTGCAAAAACACACACTTGGTAAAACATACACTTACAGAAACACAAACTTGCAAAAAAAACAAAAAAAAACAATCAATAAAATGGTGAAAGCTTAAACCAAACACATTATTCTTGTTATGAAAAAAAAATTACAACAAACATATAATGTTATATTTATATGGGACAAAAGACCTAACTTTAAATCTAATTTAAACCTTTTTCTATTTTATATTGACTTTAAGTAATTTTGACTATAGTCGATTTCAACTTACCAATAAAAGATCATATCCATGGTTTGGCAAGTAAATTATGGTTTAATAATGAACAAGACATCAATACCCTTGGCATCTTATAAATTTTAGTTATTGACTTTCAATAACTTGGACTATGGTAGATATATACTATTCACCATGGATATTAATGAGCCATGGTTTGGTGGCTAGATTGTGGTTTATTAATGAACAAGACATCAATACCCTTGGCATCTTATGAATTTGAATTATGCACCTCATGCTTACACCCAACCCTTAAATATCTCAACCTAGATTTGAAAAATATTAATACATAAACCTTATTTTTTTCTCCACTATTTAACCATTATTTTCATTTCACTCAAATATGTTATTATTATTTGTTCAATGTCAATTTTTTTATCATGTACATAAAAAATTTAGACTCACAAAAAAGTCAAAATTGATTTTTTTCCCTTTTTTGGTTAAATGTATTAAGTGTTCAATTTTAAACAAAATATTGTTTTTTCTTTTTGTTAAATTTTTTTAATTATATTTTTGTGTTGAAAATTTCCATTCCCAAAAAAAATAAAAATTATAAAATATTTTCTTGAAAAAAATCTTCATCAAGTCACCATATCACAAAAGAAAAAAGACAAAAAAAAATACCCACCCCCTTTCTCCAACCACCCCATCCCACACCACCAAAAGAATATTTCCTTGGAAAATTAAAAAAAATCCCACCTTCCTACCTTGAGAAACAACCAAACTTCTCCCTCCCATGCCACCCAAGAAACAAACATTTGGGTTAATCCCCATCCCCAAAAAAAATCACCTATTCCAATCCCTTAAAAAAAAACATCCTTTGGAAAGGGATGGAATTACCCCATCCTCCTCTCCTCACCCAGAAAAAACCCTTTTGAAAACAAAAAAAAAAATCCTAACCCCTTGTCCCCTTTTCTTAAAACTCCACTTACAACTTGTAATTCTTTCAATTTAATTGAATTATCCATTCCTTATACCCATTGAAACCCCATAATGAAAAAAAAACCCGTGAGATAAGGAAAAAAATTAAATATCTTAACCCCTTTGATCTCCCTAAATTTTCACCTATAAACCTCACTATGCCACCACCCAATTTTATAAACTAGTTATGTTTGCCCCGTGCATGCTTGTTAGAACCTAAGATCATACATGCATATCTACTATCTTAGGGCAATAATAAATTTTTATAACATAAAAAGCAACAAAAATACAAAAAATTTAATCAATTAAAAATTAATTTCATCATTTTGTATTATTAAATATTCATCAAAGCCTTATTGAAGTCTTAAAAACAACATCAAATTAATCAAAAACATTTATATTTCAAAAACAAATTTTATATTAATTAAAAATTTGACATGTTTTATCTTAATCAATTCTTGCATAATTTTTCAAATCTCATTTTAATAAGGTTTAAAGGAATTGAAGCTAATTATTTGTATGTTTATCAACCAAATTTTGTTTAAAAATTAATCAAACGAAATTTTTTTTACATTTCATAGTGATATGGAACTTCATGATACAAAAATGCAAGTGATAACAAAAAATAAATAAAATGATATACAAACATGATTAAATCAATTACCCAACATTCATATTTTGAGAAGAAACCCAACAAGTAGATGGGTAGATTTCAAAACAACCCATCAATTGGATGGGTGCACCAAAAATTTACAAATGCCCATCCATTAGCTTGGGCCAATAAAAAACTTATGCGCAAACCTATAACCTTATCCATTTACTCGACTTTTGATTCTCTGACCTCTATACTCATTTAGAAGGTGTTCCCACAATGCCTCTGTAAGACATAACCAATAAAAATAGAGTTGTTTACATAACAGTAGGTTCATGTACTCATGCATTTTCCTAAGGTTTAGGAACACCTTCGGGCTCATGTCCTCCCCTCAAGAGATTGCACTCATATGGGAACCTCCCCTTCAACTAAAGCTTAAAAATATATAAGATGCAAAGGCCTAAGTTGCATCTACACTATACTAGCTTGTCATCAACAAGCGAGGCGTTCCTACAATAAAATGCCCCCTTGAGGTCAAACCAAACGGTGCTTACATTCAAGAATGCCCCATTCCAAGGGCATTATTGAAACATTGGTAAAAAAATTTACTTTTTTTCCTCCCATGACACCTGGTGTGTGTCACCCAAAATCTTTTTTCAAAGCTTTTCAAAACAACTCACCTTTTGCTGAGTAGAAATTTGATCTAAATAGACTAGAAATTTTCTATGGGTGATTTATATACATAAAGGATCATAGTAAATATCAAGTAGGTTTTTTAATTCCCTTCAAATGCAAGATCAACAATTATGTGGATATTTCAATCATTTCATACCTACATCATTGGCCATCATATTAATGGTTCATTAAAAGGCAAAATGCACCTTTACAAGGTATTTTCTAGCACATAACCCTTTCCGTGCATTGAATCGTATGGTAGGGGCTTGTAGCCTAGGAAGGGTCTTGATCTATGAGAATTAATTTTCAATTAAATCCGTATTAACACATAGCTAATAAATTACATTATTAAATTTTCAAACAACACCCATGCACACCATACAAAACACTTGAACAAATCAAGAGATGAAACTTACTTGTTTTTTTAAATAAAATCACCCAGACACCTAAAGTTTGGTCTTTACGTGGGCTTCACCCAATGCTCATCACATGCACCTAATTCAAACCTTTACAAGGTTCACCATTTCCAACTTCAAAGCAAGCTAACTCTAATTTGTTTAAGTGCCAATACAAGCATTTTCAATAGGGGAGTTTTTTCAAAGTTGTCATTCTCTTCAAGAAAACACATCCATTTAATTTCATTCACCCCTCCAAGTTATTAAAATTGAAAGAGTGAGTAGGTTTTAATCTTCATGGTGAATTTCAAAATGGATGGGAAGAAAGGGGGGAAATTTTCTTAAAGTCCTAAGGATTAGAAAGTGAAAAAAAAACCACAATCACAAGGAAGGGGTTTCCATGGTAAAACTCATGAGGGGAAGACACTCTTCTTTGAATTAAAAAATAGATGACTAGAAATATAGGGTCTCATATATTAGTTTTTTAGTGAACATTATACATAAATTAGTTTTATAATAGATTTATGTTTACTCTAAAAATTAAAATATAATTAATATAAGGCATATGATAATCCAAAATATTAAAAAAAAGTAGAAGAAATATAAGATATATATCAAACATTTTAAGTGTTAATTGTTAATAGGTTCAATTAATAAATTTTTAAAAATTAACTCATGAGCTTTTATATATTTTGTTAAATATTACATCATGTGTTTATTATCAATGGAAGCCTTTTTGAATTGCTAGTTATTCCTTTGGAAAGCAAATTTGTTAAACTTTATCTAATAATGACAACTATATTTTGATTCATGTGCCTGTTTTTTGTTTCCATCTTTCATTCAAAATTTAGATATGGTATATCATTTAACTTATTGAATAATTGTTTCTCAAGTTCATTTTTTTTTGAATTGTTTCACAGGGTCTATGAAACGATGGTATTGGGTCACAAAGAATCATCAACAACATCATAATGTGCAAAGTTAAAATCACCATAATAAATTTGTAAGGCCCATCATATACAATGGGTTTATAGTATTCAATTCATATTTTACCATGATCATGTGAAGTGTTAAACATGTTATATTACAAGATCATAAGAATTTTTGTTAGGTTAAATTGTTTTATTTCTGTTGTTCCATTTGTGTAACTAACTAAAGATTGAACTTGCATTAGTTAAAATTAGTATGTCAAAGTACGAATTATATTAGCAATTACTATTGTCTAATCCTAAAATCTCACATGTCTAAGTTGTAATGGAAACTACATTGACCACAAAATTTGTGGGCCTTGCCAATAGCAAAACAAATTGCTAAAAAACATTTAGGCAATTATTATTGCATGTCCCAGCTCATCACATAAACAAATGATCCACTTCTAAAAGAACAACCTTGAATTCTTTGCAACTCCAAACTCACTCAAATTGAAATTTTAAATCAATACAAGGTATTAAACATGTATTGAAATTTGATGCAAATCAAAATTTATAGTTAAATATAAAGTAGTTGAAATATGGCATATTAAAAATTAAGTAATAATATTAAGGTGGGGAAAAAAAAAATTCCTTCACCTCAAACCCCCCCCCCCCCCCCCCCCCATCTTTGTTTAACATATGCATTTTAACATTTAAACATTTAATGTCCCCTCAAGAACACTCACAAGGAATGGAAAACAACCAAAAAAATCACAAAGAAACAATGGGAACTTGGAGCTAGGTCCTTAAACTTTAACCCAAATCCTTATACTAAGGCCTATACCCTATACCTACACCTTTAAAATCCAACCCCAAACAAAAATACCTTAAAACTTATCAAATCAAATCTTCTATTGCATCCAACTACCCTTTGAAAAACCTAGGTCATGTGAGGGGCAAAGTCTTATCATATCCAGACCCATCAAAGTTGGTCTTGTGGTTGGTCTCCTTCCATTGAAACGCACTAGGCTAGGTCTTTGAATTTGAACCTTGGCTAAAAACTTGAACATGGGTTAAAAGGTTGCCCCTAACCAACACTAGTATCAATAATGGTATTATTGAATACCAAACCAACTTGATATATTTATACCATTATAACCCTAATATTCACTTTCAAAAATGTTGTTGAATTTGTACCAATCTATTGTTAGGTTTTAGATACTAGGTTCCTTTTGACATTATGTCCCAAGACGATCCAACATTTCATTGGGTAATGCAACTTGAAAAATCTTATCATGTGGAAAACAATGATAAACAAGGCAAGGCATTAGTGAAGGTTGGGCTTCTCCATTGATGTTGAATATTTTCTTGTCACCTCTACTCTCTATCATGATGTTTTCTATCCTGATTTGATTTACAGCTAACCATAAAACATCAGAGACAATAGATAATATAAATTGATCTTGAAAATTCCAAGTGTGGCCAAGCTAAATGTTGCAACCACTCCCTACAAATGGAACTAACCCACATTTTTTTCTTCTTATTTGTATGCCCTCCTTATACCATTCAAAACAACAATGAAAATGTCATTTCAACATATTTTAAACATGACATAAATCACAAACCCAAAAACAAACCTACAATTTAATTGGAACTTGAATTACAATTTTCATAACAAATCCTTGCTAACTTCCTCCGAATAAATATTCAATTGTGATGATTACGACTTTTACTGTAACAAAAACATTCATAACAATATGGACACCATTATTTCAAACATAAGTGTTTTGTTTCCATTTCTACATCCTTTTTTTAGTTTGTGCAAGTACTTAAGGTTGCCTCAAATTTTTAATGTCATTAAATCCAACAAGGGGGATATGTACTTGTGGTGCATTGTTTTCAATATGTTCACAACTATTGAGGAAATCAATCAAAGCTTTGAATAAGAAAGCTACAACAAAAACATCAAAGGAAAAACTAGAAATAGACTTTGAAAGAGCAAATGAAAATGGCTAGTCTTGACTTGGATCCCTTAGTTGTGAACTATGACAAAATGAAATTATTTAAAGTTTGCAAAAGCTAAGATAAATTTAAAAATATGGTTGTAAGAATGAGATTCCAAGATACAAGATTGGAGGACATTATTATGGTTCATAGTTGAAAACAAATGTGCAACATACCAAAAGATTTTTGAACTTGAACCTATTGTTGTTTTGTTTTTGCTTTTATGAACCAATTCACTTGTTTTGTGAGTTGAAGTTGAACAAGAGGAGGTTGTTTGGCAACAATGGTAGATCCTTTTGCTTGTGTCCTCTCAAGGCTATGTATACATTTTTTTGGGCTACCTTGTTGGCCAAAGTGTTGTATCCCCTTGGGACATAATGTTGAGGCCATGATTGTACTCATTTCCAAGGATTCTAATGCATGTTGTGTCATTGGTATCATTGCTCCTCCTTTTGTTGTATCCTCAATCTTTGCAATTTTTTATAAAAAATATGACGACAATTTCACCTAAGGTACAATTATTTTGCAACCAACATCCATGCTTCTCCTTCAATGTGCATTTTTTTGTTAACCAATAATCATTGTTCTCCTTTGATGTGCATTTTTTTTGTTAGCCAACATCCATTCTTCTCCTTTGATGGTGATGTGGTTTGGCTACTACTTGTCACAAAAAAACCCCTTTAAACTCTTAATTTCAACTTTGAACTTCAAACTTTACATTTCAAACTTCAACCATCAAGGTAATTTGTTTTTTCTTTCTTTCAATCCATGTCACAAATGTGCAAATAATTTTTGCAAAGAACATGCCAAGTTACTATTATCTTTCTTGTTGTCAATTGGTGGTTAGTTTTGTTGTTGTGGGTTGCTCTTGCTACCATGGTTGTAATTGCAATCATGTGTGTGGATTGAAGGTTTTGGCATTGTGAGGTTTTTTGTTTCAAAGTTGTGCACTATGAATTTTAGTACATTTCATGGTTTTGATTTGGAAAGTTTGCTCACGATAGGGAAGTGGAAGTTATTGCCATAAGTGTGACAAGCAACTTAGTGGAATAACATGTAGATACTACAAACGAACCATTGATCATGAAGATGACAAATGAAAAAATTGTTGCCAAACAAGTTATATTAGGTGCACAATTAGTTGCAAGATAATTAAAAGTTCTAACATCTTCATAATTGGAGCAAACTTACTTAAGCTTTCTTTGTGCTCAACAATCCAACCATAGGCATCCATATATATTCAAATTACTCAAAACATGAGGTGCATAATGTACCAAGTCCCACAAGTCAAACATTTGTTACAATCCTTCACATGCCATCATGTGCATAAAAAACACATTAATAATGAACATATATATACATTAATTCACTACATCAACCGCCTTCACATGATTGGGTGCCCTATCACAATATAGTAAGGTTGTTTGAAGCTTGTAACACTTCTAGAACAACATTGGTTGAACAAATGAAATCTTGGACATTGTATACTATCAACTCACCAACTAGGTTATGGCTTAGGTCAAGGACAAGGGCACAAATCTAAGTCCCTTTCTATTGCATTAACTTATTTCATATCTTGTCCACCATTATAGTTTTATTCACTTGTTTGTGGCAAATATTTTGGCCATGTCATGTACAAAGCATGTCAATATGCCACAAATGACACTAAACTTGAGGTTGGGATAAAGGAAGTGAATCAACCTAAAGTTCAGATTACGTTACAAAATACCATAATGTATTGGCCAAAAAAATCATAAAAAACAAGCATGATTTTAAAAACTAGTTTTTTGTTTTAAAGGCCTTCAATGTGTTATGGAAGATGTAGGCCAAAATATAACAAGGGCAATTGTACATGAGTTGACTAGTGAAACTTTTTAAGCATCTAGACCTTGGATGTGCAATGAGGCTATTAAGGGGTATAAATCTCTAGACTACTTAGTACCATAGCATCCTAGTAACTAATTGTTACTAGTGGTAGATTTATTGTCCCTTACCAAAGCTAGTGGGATTAAGTAATTCATGTTAGTGAATGGTTGGGGGTAATCTACCCAATCATCTAAGAGATTTCTAAGAAAGGATTAAGAGAAGGCCCTATTGTCATGGGGTCAATGTCGACCTTGTGTGGCTTTGAAGAGAAGGAGGAATAAAGAAGGTTTTGGAGGATTTCTATGGCATTCAATACTTTGGTAGTTGGTTGTTGGAATGGAGGACTATCTTGGAAAAGTGTCTGATGTAAGGTTTAAAGAGGAGAGAATAGTAGGAAATGTATTTGTACTTGTGTGTGATTATAATGGAAAATGGTTGAGGAATTTTTATGTGTTTTGTGTGCATTTGTTCTATTAGGAGATGTGAAAATATATAGTAGTTCAAGATTATACATGTATGTTGCCCCTTTTTCATGGTAGTGTTGTGTTTCTTCTAAAATAGAGAACAAGAGGGCATATTAAAAGGTAGCCTTTGGAACAATAAGGTATTAGCTAGTACATGGCAATAGGAAGAAGGGCAAAATTTGAAGGTAGATTTCTACAAACTAGGAGGGACTACTGCAAGTGGTAAGCAATGTTGGGGAGGTGTTATGAGGTGCGATAGACAATAAGTAGGGTTACCAAAAGGTTTACATGCATTCACCCTTTTACAAAGGCTTCCCCTTTTGGCCCCTAACATTGATGACTCTTTGTGAAAACTCGAAACTTGAAACATCAATTCAACAAACCAATTTCTTTTTTTGATGAAAATTGAGTTGTCCTTGTATCATCAAATTGTTATGAATGCTAATGATCTAAAATCACCCTTGTAATGGTGGATAGATAATGAGAAAAAAAATCATGATGCTACATCCTCTACTTCACAACTTTTGGGTATTCCAAAGTTTCAAAATGTAACTAAAAGAATTTTTACTCTTGTTGACATATTGACCTTGAACATGCATGAACAATGTTGGTTATGTATGCAAAACTTGAACATGTTGTATGCAAAATTTTGACAAGTTGGCAAAGGATGCAAGGACATGTTACATTCTTGCTTCTAAAAAATAAAATAAAAAATTCATAGTTGAGCTATTTGATGATTATGGAGCCAAACTTTAAAATCCTAGTTATTTTGGGAATGATTGTCAAAAACCTTAGAAGATTTGGTGCTTAGTGTTATGCCTTAAGTTTCATATGTAAGTCCATGTGCAAGATTATTTTGGGTGGTACATGCAATGGTTGAAAAAAAGGCAGACATTGTCAATTTTTTGGAATTGTTATGCAAATACGAACTCTAATTGGATATATGTAGTGACTTACAAGTGATTATGAACATTGAAATGTGTCTCAGCATTCAAATGGACAATCATGTTTCTTGTGTATAACTTATTTTTGTCAATTTTTTTTAAGTTCACTATAACATGTGTCTACAAAAATTGAACTATCTTGTGCAAGTATACTAACTTTGTTTGGAATAGTAGTAACTTGCAAATGAATATGAAATGTGGCAACATTTCAACAACTAATCATGGTTTTTATGTATAACTTGATATTGTTTAACATACATGACATAAAAAAATACATCATCATTGGAAGGCATGATTAATACTAGAATTACTATATGTATCCACTAGTATCATATTGATTATATTCATATTGATACCATTGCATAACTATTTCATATCCTCCAATTTTCATATCATGTTTGTAGATAAATTGGAGGAATATTTTGATATCATTATGCATGTGATACTTCAATTTTGTAGAACCCTATATACCAATACTAGATTAATATCTTAAAATGTTGATATTCAACCAACACTAGAATCCACCTTTTTTCAATCTACATGTTTGTGGTGGACAATTTACCTAGACCCCACATTTTAAAATCAAAATCATGCTTTATAATCTCCAAGAAGGCATGATTATCATAACCTCATGCGTGGAACGCCAAACACAAACAAAATATAAGTTTTCTTTCTCTATGTTGCATTCAAATGCCACAATTGTCATCTTGACATTATTCCCTAGTGGGATTAGACTTTGCCAAATGTGTTGCTTGATGTCAACCCTAAGGGTCAAGAGGAGTATTTCTCATACACATTTATTCAACCTTGATAACAAGGAAGATTACCTCAAAACAAACCCAAAGAAAATAATTTTAATTACTTGTTTGAATCTCACTTACGTTTGAAATTTTGCATTTTTCCATACATGCAAAACAACTTTTTTGTTACATTATTTGCATTGAAATATGAACCCTTGTGACCTAGACCAACAAATTCATTTATGACTCAATCCTAATTTGACGAAACCCTAAATTGATGGATGATTTCCTACATTGAATGTGATTGGTGGAAAGTGCCAAAAGAGGAGACAATTGGTATCATGGATGTTAAAGGAGGTGCCTTTTACTTCTTTATGTTTTGTTTTTTTTGTTGTGTTTTTTTTTGTTTGCAACTTATGAGTTTTGGTTTGTGTTTTTCAGGGAATGCCAAAACCTAGATCAAGAACTTGCAATGGAGATTTATTTTTGGGATTTTCTTTTATTGTGAAGATGAGGATGAGGCGAAGAGATTAGCAATGCACTTGGTGGTGGATGAGGATAAATACCAAAAGGCGGAGAAAGCTAAGCACTCTTGGATTCAAACCTTTTTTCTTTGATTTTATGTTTTTCGTTTTATTGTTGTGAATTTTGGGAAGAATGCCTGAGCTCAATCATGTAGATGTTTTGCCTTTTAGTTTCATAAACTCTACTACGTTGAGGTTAACGGGTAGATGAAGGTGATGAAAGGCTTAAGGGGGTCAGTGGGTTGGCCTGTTGTGTGGCATACTATTCTAGTTTACTGTATTTGGGACTTCTATTGGGATTTGTGGAAAATCTAGCACCTTTGTGTGAAGGAGGCATGAGCAGATTCAATTGTAGTGAGAAATTACTAAGGGAGTTGAAGGTAACAATAGTTGAATTTGTTTGTCTATAGCATTTGGTTTCTACAAGGTTTGGGTATTGGCTTTACATGGATTTTTTTCTTGGATTGCCCACAACTAGTAGGTCATGATAACCCACATAAAGAAAATATCCAAATAGAATTGATCCATCGAAGGTCTATAGAAAGAGGTATTGTTCTAGAGTTGTTGTCGTGTCTAGGTCTAGTCAAATGAGTCTTCTCATCTTCTAGTGTTGATGTACCAAATATTTAATGTTGAAATTTGACTTTGATGTTAAAACATAGGCACACTTAGGTGAGTTTCTACTTTTTGGTATCAAAGCATGTTAGTCAAAATAGGACCAAACATATAAAAATTAATATAAGATTAGTTCAAGTTCTTGAGATGTATAGAAGATGTCAGAGTCTAGTGACAATGGGCATGATTAAAATTTTACTACCTATGAATTGTTTGAGCATCAAATTATCTATAGGTTTGACAGTCCATGCATAGAACAAAATCCATATGTAGAATCTTTGATATTGTGTTTGCATGGCTTGGGTGTGTTGAGAATTGTGGGGATTGATCCAAGGGAAGTTAAGGTTGGAGATCTAGTGGTCAAAATACATCACAAAGGGTTTGACACACATGCGCAAGTATGGATCAAAATTCATGATGGAACCAGAGAGTGGGTCAACATTGCACAATTCCAATGCAAGTTCTTTTTCACTTCTTACATTCCCTAGCATTGATGTTTCAAGTTTTTCGGACAAAAAAAAGGTTCCCAGGGTTGGGGATATCTAGATACCCAAGGCCTATATTTCTCCTGATTGTTTTGTCAAATTTTTCATACTAGGAATTGAAAATCTGTTCCAAGTAGGCAACATGATTTTAAGAATGGATGTTAGAGGAGGTACCTCCAGATTCATAAGTTGGAGATTTTATTCAAAATCAGATCAAAGGACTTAATGGCAATTGGAAGGTGCAAATGAATAGTTGTATGCCATTCGTGTTTCTAACATTCTCAGTCCTATGGTTGAAGGAAGACAAACCAACTTCTTTTCATAAAATGTTCCAACAAGACTAACTGACTATGTTGATGATGAGCCATGAACAAAAGAATCCAGTTTAGTCTTTCAATTTTTGATGAGGTGGAGTTTCCTATGGAACTAGGTACAAGGACAATAATCTTAAGGGTTACTAGATTTGCAAGTATCATAATTATAGGGTTTGATCCAACAATTGCAGAAGTTGATGATATTAAAATAGGGGTTATACATGCTAGTTTCTTTATGAAAGCAATTCTTTAGTTGAAAACCCATTCAAACCTTAATGGGCGACAACAATCCATCCTACAAACCTCAAAAACTAGGTTTTTCTTCATAAGCCCTTAGCCCTTTGAAACATCTTGAGGTTCAACAAGTAATTAAGGAGAAAATTATTATAGTGCCTAGGGTAGGAAATATTTGGATTCCAATAAATATTAGTATAAAAAATTGTTGTGCAAAATTCTACAAACCAAAATTAGATAGAAGGATCAAGGCAAGAAACCACATTTTGAAAATTGCCTATTCTTGTAAGGTTTTTCATATGTTTTGATGGCTTTGTTGCACTAATCTATATGGATGTCCATTTTGGAAATACATTAGTAGAAGTGAAATGGATCATAGCATAAAAGTAAGTAGCAATAAACTACAATATGTGAAATCTGAAAAAAGGGGAGATGAGGTTGAATTAGGAGATTAGAATTATTAATTGGGTGTGTGGTGATAACCTTCAGTAGATAGGATGATTAGTCCAAAAGGTATGGACGAACTCTTTTGGGACAAGGACATGGAGGACGTTTTTGATTGGACAAAAAGGCTTCAAATGGCTACAAAGGTTAGGGAGCTAGATGAAGACAAGTTCTTCAAAATTGCCAAGCTTAACTTGAAAGGCAAGGCCCGAAACTAGTGTTGTTAGCTTGACCCACCATTTAAAAATTAGAGGGCTTTGTAGGTTCTACTGCACCTAAAGTATGGTGTATATGATGAGGATGAGTTGAGAATGAATATGGACGCAATTTGTCAAGAACCCAAGTAGAAAGTTCAATTGTACTATATAGGTTGGAAAGGCTTTTTGTCAAGGGCATAATTTCGAATGCGAAGAGGCAAAGGCGATTTTTGGCTAGACTAAGGCCAAAAGTAAGGAAATTGTTAGTAGTAAGAGTGTACCAGGACATGGATGAACTATTAACAATTTCAATTGAGGTGGAAAAAGTCTTGGGTGAAATAGGAGAAACTCCATATGAGCTTCTATAGGAAAAAAAGGAGGAAGAATTGGGATTGGGAGAGACCAACATTAACAAACATTTACAAGTGTTGAATGAAACCATGGTGAATTATTTTGGGAGGGGGATAAATGGCAAGGTGATACCTACCTTGGGAAGGAACAACACCATCCAACGTCAACCCTGCAAGTTAGAATAACATATTCCCTCTGCATGCCTTAAGTTCAGTAATTTAAGACCAAAACACGCCGAATGTGGTGGGGGGCAGAAGACAAAAAATTGTGAATTGAAATGTTCTTTTTGTTCAAGCATGGGGCACACAGAAGATAGGTGTTGGAAAGAAATGGTAAAGGTCCATTTGCTTTTACGAACTTTCTAAAAATAATGGTAAATGATGAAGAGGCTATTTTAGCATAGTTGAACCATGTGTGGAACAAATTTTTTTTTTTTTTTTCTAGGGTTAGGATGCCTAAGAAAAGGTTACCCATACAAGCATCCACATTTAGTGTGGGAGCAAAAGAAGCACTTGAAGACAAAAGCAGAAATTTGGGAAATGAAGGAATTAATGGAAGTATGAGATCAAAAATCTTGTCCCATTTTGTTAAAGGAAAATTTTCTTCAACAATGGAAACCATCTTAATTATCCCTAATGAATTGGAGTATTTGGAGGGCCTTGTTAAGTTGGCCAAAAATAAAATAAAATGTTGAAGCAACATAATTTCGAGTAGCTATTGTCATACCTACCACTATTATCAAAAGGGTTTGCATGAACAAAACAAACTGGAATAAGACTCTCCATCTTGTTGGTGAGATTAATCAAGGACTACTTGAAGGCTTGGTATCAACATTATCGTCAATGTTGATAATGGTTGCAAGTGTGGTAAGAGAACTTGGAATCATGCATTTGGTTTTAGGGCATGAAACATATAAAATAGCTTTTGGGATGGTGATCCATGCACTTGGAAGAATCACCAACATTCCTATGACTATGGGTAGGGTGGTGTGCCAGATGGTCTTCCTTGTGGTTGATATTGACAGCTATGACTTGTTGTTGGGACTAGATTTCCTTATGAAGATTGGAGCTGTGGTTGATGTTGAAAAAGGTGTAATACAAGTACAGAACGGTCCAAGTGTTACAATGGAGGTTATGTTTTTCAATGTTGTGAATATGATGCAATTGATTATGAAACTAAAGGAAGTAGCATTGACAAATTAAACAACCTAAGTTTGGAACATCTACATACAAGAGAAGTAGGAACCCATAATTTCCAATTTCTTGGTTATAATGATTATTGTGATGACTCTCTTTTTGAAGATGAAATGAATCAATCAAAAAAAAAAAGCATGATAATCCCAAGAGGATTTTGCCATTGGAAGTTGATTGAATTGAAGAATTGAGCATCATGGGATGAACCAAGTTTGGATGAAAAAGCACAAATTCAAATATTCAATTTGCCATTGTAGGAACAACAATAGAGTTTATTTGAAAGACAATATGTAATTGATGATTATTACTCGGATTAGATACTTTACGTTCAAGCAGAAGAAGAACAAAGGTTCTAGAGATTTACAAACAAGTCTTTGGATCCTATGTTTCATCTTTTTCCTATAATGATGCAAGAAGGAAGCACATCTAAATATCTAGCTAATAGGTGGATTTAAATCAAGTCTAAGATTAAATTGTGTAGTTTTTTAAAAGAAGAACAAATTAGGGAAGTAGGGAATTCCAAAACATCTTTGCATGGCACAAAGGTGAGTTAGGTCACTACCCATTGGTGAACATGTAATTGACACACAAGGCTTTCCTCCTTGTCAAATGACCCTTGGAAGAATGTCATACTAGGAGGAGACTAAAGTAAATAGTTAAATACAATCATTAGTGGAGTTGGGTGAGATGCGCAAAAGTTCATTAGAAATACTTTTGCAAAGTGGCATTACTAGTTAAGAAAGATGGCAGTAGGAGATTTTGTGGCGATTATAGGCCACTTAATGCACATATTGGACAAGATTCGTTTCCCATGCTACTAATTGATGATGTCTTGGATCAGTTGGGAGAATATGCATGGTTTACCACCTTGGGTCTCCGATCTAGGTTTTGTCAAATTTCGATGGCACTTGAAGACATGAAGAAAACTACGGTCATCATTAAATCAAGTCTTTATGAATGGAATGTTATGCCATTTGAATTGAAAAACGTTGCCAACATTTTTTTAAGGATAGTGGTTGAAGGATTGGAAAAATTGGTTCCTCAAGGTTTTTATTGATGATGTCAACATACACAATTTGAACTAGAAGGATCACTTGCAACATATCAAGCTAGTGTTACAAAGACTCTGAGATGTCCATTTAAAATTAAACCTTAGCAAGTGTTGTTTTGGTGCTTAGAACATTACTTCTTTAGATCATGTTGTGAGTGTAGAAGGTTCATATCATGACCCTAAAAAGGTTGTTGTTGTGGAAGGTTTTCTGATTCCCAAATTTGTTACAAATGTGAGGGCATTCTTAAGACCACAAGGTATTACAAAAGACTCACCCTTGGGTATGCCAAGATTGCAGAGCCGTTGTTTGGCCTGACTAAAAAGGATTGTAAATTTGTGTGGACACCCATCTACCAAGGTGCTTTTGTGATTCTAAAAAAAAGGCTCATGGAATCTCATGTTTTGACTAGGCCTGATTTTTCACAACCTTTCATTATGGATGTGGACTGGTCCATCAAAGGTGTAGGGGCCATTCTATCACAAAAATTAAAAAAACAAAAACAAGTGATAACCTGTGCCAGCAAAGGATTATCCCCCATACAAAAGCGGTTTCATCCTATGGAAGGAGAATGTTATGTCCTTGTCTAGGGCGTAATGCACTTCCAATAATATCTTTATCAAATGTTCTTTTTATTAAGAACATACCTAAACCTTTAGAGTGGCTTACTATAGTTTCATATGCATAAGGACGAAAGGGGGGGTGGATTTCGATGCTTTGAAACTTTCATTTAAAAATTGTCCATCATGTTGGTGCTAAGCATTCCAATGTGGATGTATTGAACAAAAATCTAGTGGGAAGGTATGAGGTTGATGAAAATTTTTGCAGTGAAATTCAAGACTTGAGTGGCACTAATCAAGAGATTCCCAAATCAAATGTTGCCAAGAAAGCTAAAACTATCATTAATTTGTTCACTGTTATGGAAATAGATGTGGGAAATTGTAGTGAGGAAGTCACAAAAAAAAGGAAAAAAATTGGTGTTTACCAAAATGAAGGACAAGGGAAACAAGAGACTAACAAATGAAAACTAAATCTTCAACAAAACTATTGGGATTTAGTATATGAGGCACATGATTTGGTTGATCAAGCTAAGACCCAAAGGGTATGGAAGCAAGGAAAAGATGAAAGGGTCATCATTTGGGCATATGGGAGGATCTTTTAAGCATGAAGTTGCTCACTAGTAGTATGTTGCAACTGAATGAACATCCTCCTATTGATGTGGAAAGAGCAAAAAGGAAGGTGACCCAATATCATTAGCAAAAAGATGTATTGTACTTCCAAAACCTTGTAGTTCTAAGACCAAAGGACAGACCACATATCATAAGAAAGATGCACATTGAAATAGGGCATTTTGGTGAAGCCCGTAAATTTTTTGTAATTAAACAATGTTTCTTCTAACATGACAAGACAAACCTTGTTTAAAAGTTTGTTAAAACTTGTGATAAGTGTCAACTTGTTAGGAGGACTATTAACTTATGGTCTAGAATGGAGGATATGAAGAGCATACTGATATGTGACTTGTTTTATCAAATTGCATTTGATGCTACAAGACCTTTGCCAAAAACACTCAATCGAAATAAATACATGATGGTGGCTATAGATCACTAGTATAAGTGTTGTGAAACAAGGCTAGGAAGGAGTCATGATGTAGTGACTACAACTAAACTTTTTTTGAAGAAGTTGCCTACTACTTTGGTGTGCCCAAATATGTCCTCACTAATAATGGTAGTGAATGGATGAAATAATTTGATGTTTTGTGTCAAGATTATCGGATAATGCATCAGTTTACTGCACCGATGTGGCCAAAGTGTAATGGTATGGTAGAACATTTGATGCAGACTGTCAAGCGTGGTTTGACAGTGATGTCTTCAACAAACACACGAAACTAGGATGACTAGTTGCTAAGGGTGTTGTTTGGATATTGATGTGGCATATAGTCTAGTACCAAATATTCTCCATATATGGTATTGACTGGATGCAACCCATGCCTTATTGTTGACAATAATTTGAGTGGATTATGTGTTATTGTGGATGAATAGGTGGGACATGAAGCTATGGTTGAACAAATGATTAACAAGATGCAATTAGTTGTAAACATTCACAAGACTTTGTTAGAGAATGTTGAGCAAGCTCAAAAGAAGCAATGGAAGGTATATGCTGTCTGAAAAAGGTTACAATTGTTTGAAGGGTTTGAAGAAGGGGATACCAAAATTTAGATGCATAAATCAGGCAAGAGAAGAAATTTCATGGGGAGTTGGGAAAGACCATATGACTTTGTAAGCTACAGGATGGAAAGGGATGTTAAGAACAAGATGAGGGCAATAGAACTTGCATAATAAAAAATTTGGATGGGAAATGTTGGGAGAAGGCAAGAAGAGATTTGTAAATTTACCACTTAGCATCTTGATGAACCAATCTATGAAAACATAGATTTTTAAGAAGGGAGTGGTGACACATGTGACTGGACTTGTGTCAGCAAATTCATTTGTGGCTTAGCCCTAATTTGACGAAACCCTAAACTAATGGATGATTTACTACATCAAATGTGATTGGCAGAAAATGCCAAAAGAGGAGACAATTGGTATCATGGACGTTAGAGGAGGCACTTTCTACTTTTTTATGTTTTGTTATTTTTCTTGTGTTTTTGTTGTTTACAGCTTATGAGTTTTGGTTTGTGTTCTTCATGGAATGCCAACATCCAAATCCAGAACTAGCAATGGAACTCTATTTCCAGGATTTTCTTTTCTTGTGAAGATGAGGATGAGGCGAAAAGATTGGCAATGCGCTTGGTGGTAGACGGGAATAAATACCAAAAGGCAAAGAAAGCTAAGCACTCTTGGATTCAAACCTTTTTTCTTTGATTTTATGTTTTTGGTTTTATTATTGTGAGTTTTGGGGAAAATGCCTAAGCTCAATCATGTGGATGTTTTGCCTTTTAGCTTCATAAACTCCAATGTGCTGAAGTTAGTGGGTAGAACATTATATGTCAATAAGTCAATAGAAACCTAAGATGGAGATGATAAAAGGCTTAAGGGGGTCAATGGGTTGGCATGTTGTGTGGCATACTACTTTAGTCTAGTATATTTGGGACTTTTATTGGGATTTGTGGAGAATCTAGCACCTTTATGTCTAGGAGGCATGAGCAGATTTAGTTGTAGTGGGAAATTACTGAAGGAGTTGAAGGTAGCAATAACTGAATTCATTTGTCTGCAATAGCTGGTTTCTACAAGGTTTGGGTATTGGCTTTACATGCATCTTCTTTGTTGGGTTGCCCACAACCAGTAGGCCATGATAACCCACATAGAAAAAAAATTTGAAATGAGTTGATCCATCGAAGGTCTATAGAAAAAGGTCTTGTTCTAGTGTTGTTATCGTATCTAGGTATGGTAAGATGAGTGTCGTCATCTTCTAGTGTTGATGTACCAAATACTTAATGTTGAAATTTGACTTTGATGTCAAAGCATAGGCACACTTAGGTGAGTCCCCTCTTTTTGGTGACACCCTTGTGGTGTGGACCTTTCTTTCCTTAATATTTGATCATAAAAAACAATTACGAAGTCAAAGTACAGATTTTGGAGTCCTTTTAGCCCTCCTAGAAGCTAAATTGCCATTTTACTTTCAGATTAGCATTGAGATAATGTGTTTTTTACTAGAATAGCCAAAAAGATCGGTCATCCTAGCATTTAAGTGTTAATATAAAATGCTTCCTTGATATGATACTTGGGTATGATATGTAGATAGAGCATATAATAATGGGTAGCTTTCCATACATGATCATAATTTGTTTTGTGTCTAATGGAATAATTTCATCTTGCCTATTGACATGTGTGTTTGATTCACAATAGTTGGTGAGATTTTGAACCTTTAATGTGTAGCTTGGTTTTGCATCTTTTTTGGTTTCATTTATTGCAACATAATTCATCCATTTAGTGAAATTCCTGTTTTGTACAATACTTATACATGTTTAAGATGTTTTTCTTTTCTCTAATATTGGGATCTCTAATACTTGAAATTGGTTTTTAATCTGTTACATTCTAAAAATCATATTGCAATGAATTATCCCATGTTGGATTGAGATTTTAAGTTGTAATCTATCATCCACATAATTGATCATGTTTACAAGAAATGATAAATACTTGAGATTTTATTGATTTATACATCATGTAGTAGAGTAAAACTAGAAATGAAACTGGGATGATGAAAGCAAATGCAAAGTTCAAATTTAATTTGCTAAATTACTGAGTAGGTATATATTAGGCTTGTGATTCCATTAGCCACATGAATGTAAACTACACACACTTGAATTTCTATTAGTATAACTTGCATGTTATTTAACCCAAGCTTCCAAATATTTACCATTATTATGGAGTTTTCTTTAGCAACATGTGTAAGGATTAGTTATGCATTTGTATTCAGAACATTAGATTTAACACAATACACTTTTTAAAAGACTCATTTTCAAGAAAATACCTAATGTAGGAGAATTCAACCTTATTGGTAAAATTTGTTTTTAAAGGAATGACCTTCCCTAGAGTTCATTTCCAGTGTGAAAATGGCTCAAAATCCACCACATCAGGTCTAAAAATTATGATTTAGTCTTGATCTTTTTCAATTTTCTTTGAAAAAATTGTTCAGTATTCAACAAGTCTTGCTGGGTAGGTCTATGAACTACCAAACCACCTTGGTGCACACCCACTCATTGAGGGCTTTCCAAGGCGGCCGAGAGCATGGTGGGGGGGGCGTCATGGTTTGGGAGATCTCAATGTGACAAACAAACTGTTTCTACGTTCCTTAATAGAGGGATGATTACTAACATAATTTAACCAAGTCAAGGTGAGAAAAACCATAGTATGGTTCAGTTTCCCAGACAAGTATGTCAGTCGAGGCAAACCCATGCAAATGTTCAAAGCAAATCCTTCATGTGCTAACATGCTTCATTGTTTCAATATCAAGAGCAAACCAACTCACAATTGTTGTACTGATCACAATATGACTTACTTCCGTTGTGGCATACATTGCTCTAGTTGGGTTTGAATTAGTTGGCGGTCCCATCCCCCAAGGTTGGATCTTGTAAAAACTCTTGGAGAGTCACCTGGAAATGTTTGCTCCCAGTTTGGATGTTCCAATAAGTATGCATACATTCTGAAAATACAGACATCACAAACCTTTGTTACAATGAAGCTCATGCTGTGGATTTTGTAAATGAAGCAGCATGCATCTGAAAGAGCTTGTTCACAAATTGCTGTCACCAGGTTCAATATCTGTAAACTTCACCCAACTGGCAATGTGATTTTGTTTTCTGCATTTAAGAAGGATCTCAGTCCTTTATGGGCTGGTCAAATATTTGACAGGATTCATCATGTTATAACTAGCATCTAACTTCAAATCAAGAACTAGGGTTGCATGTGATCAGCATGCAGACCCATTGTTTTTTAATGCATTGTATCATTTGAACTGCTATGGACAATCCCAAAAATATTTTATTAATAAATTATTTCCCCATTTGACAAGCTGATAACACAATTCATGTGATAGCAATCCCCTAGAGGACCAAGTACAGACTTAATGCGTGCATAGACAGAGAAGATGAACTGACCTTCGAGAAGAGGTTAAGAAATCAGGGCCTTCCGCATATGGGGATGTGGAAGTCTTCTCCAAGAACCATGAATCTTCCTGTTCCAGTGCATACTCAGCAAACTGCACATGATTGTCACTCCTGTATGCAAATAGAAATGTCAGGGTGACAATTGCACTGGAAATATGGCAACAACAGTGATGATCTTATGTGCTGAAAGCATAGACCAAAGGAGTAATTGGAGCACATGAAAAGAAGTCTTATCATCTGAAACAAATCCTCTGAACACATCTTCATAAATTGGACAGGGCTGAAGGCCATACACACACCATCTTGTAGGACCAATTGCAAAAGAATCTTCAGATGTCTTGTAGGGTGTCATCAGTTCAGCTCCATAATTGGGATTGGAGGATATAGTGAGAAGACACAAGGAACGAACAACACCATCTGGACACCTAGCATCAATATGAAAGGTGGCTGGAGCAAGATGACCAATTTTGCTTTCAACCTGCATGCAGCAAAATATTAGTGACCGCATGACATGATTGTAACGTCCCAGGGGTGTGCAACATGTATTGACCAATCTATTTGATCTCCACACTAGGCTCCTTCACACATCATGTAACCCTAAATTTTACAGGCTTCACATTTCCAAATCCAGAAAGCATAAAGCATTCTGTAAGGGAGAATGTTGGGAGATCAGAAATTTCAATTTCTTCAAGACCTGACTACTTACGTCCTTACCTACAATCAGCAAGATGAATCCACAAGAACTTTTGTCTATTGTGATATTCAAGACCTCCTTCCTTCACTGACCCAGACCATCATTATACTATGCAGTCTCAAGTGGTCTGTCAGAGCATTTGAAGGTCCATACCCAGCCCCATCAACACCCATGATGCCTGATTCTTATCCTACCACCTTTGAACTTTCCTCTTCCTATCTACCTTTCAAGTGGCATCCTATTCTCTCTTCCAGTTCCTATTGCAGTATTCTATTGTGGAGCATACAAAGGTACCACCATAGCCACCAGGACCAAGATTCCTACAGCCTTCTCTGTCCACATCTTGGCAAGAAATGTGCTGGTGAAGAACTTTCACTCAGGAGGTTGGATAGGCCTACCACAAAACCCCATGCAATGGGATGAGCAAAGCCATTCGATCCAACAGTGGTATTGTGTTGAAGAATGCAGAGAGTCTGCAAATTGAAATTGCAAGATGAGGACTGCAATTCCTCAAGGATCCTCCTTGCAAGGGGCCGTGAGTACCCTTCTGGCTGTTTTGGGTTTTTACTGCTACGTCTGCGCTTTCCTGTAAGACCCACACACTCTGTCCAAGTTCAATACCTTTCAACAGTCAACTCTGAAATGCAAGACAAGGCAGGAAAAGACCAGAATCCATGAGCACCCTTTTGCAAGAGCACATTACTGATTCAGGGTCATGAATGTTCCTTGAGGACAAATCATCTTTCATGACAAATAGTTCAGTAATACCTGACGATGCGAACATCAAGAATTTCTTCTTTCTATCTACAAGGTCATCAAATCCTCCAACGAGGTGTGCCTGGCAACCCATTACTTAAGCTTCAATTCTGCATCCAGATTCTCCATTTGCACTTTCAAATTGACATCTATCATCATACAAATCCAGAGCTAGTGTGTGAAGAGACAAAAAATCAAGCAAGCACTGAAGCATGTGCCAGAACCAGAGGGACCAGATGAGCAACTAACCTCAAGAAGACAGGAGCTAGTTGGGGAAACTGAACCAATCATTTGGTTAATACCCAGCTTCACACCATTCACAAAATCCAAGTGCCCAACACATGTTCTGTCAAACAATAAACTTAGGAATATCAAATTTTTTGAAGCGTCTTTCCATCCTAAAATAAACATCTTCCAGTGATGAACCAATTTTCAAATCCAGGCAGACCAATTGTGCCCATTGGCAAACAGTTATCACACACATCTATTTGTTTGCTTGACAAGGATATCGTATATAAATTTTGTGCACCTAAGACATGATGTACCTGAGCAGTACACTCATTCATTCATTTGATCCCCACCATACATTATCTTTAGCATTAACTCATTATAGAAAGTCATCCCTGGCATAAGGTTGCCTGTGACCACAGACATGATGTTGCCAAGCACAGCCCAGATGATAAATTTCAGATACTTGCATTCCTGAAGATGGACACAATAAATCCAATGCCAATCTCACACTTATTAGCAACACAACTTAATGTCAAGAGTGAGAAGAGGGTAAAAGAGACTTACAAGCCTGATTGGGGATTTCGAATGACAACTCCAATACATGTGGTGGCATCATCTGTCCCAATAAACTGTATCCAGTCACACCGCAACAGTGCCTTTTTTAACGAGACAAAAAAACCCATCGACAACTAACATGCTGTGCAGACCTAATCTATATTCTCCTGAGCATGATGAGCAGTTCCAAAGTTTTGATCATCCAGCCTCCATGCTCCCACAAGAACCTCTTTCTGGTGTACTGCTGCCGCCATCATATCCCTCCTTACAGAACTCATCAAAAGGAGAGCTGACATGAAGCAGTATTGAGTATATGAAAGTGGCTATGTGTTCTGGTTTCCACATATGTACACAAACTTGCTGCAATTGAAGACCTAATACACAAGAGAACAAACAGTTCAAATCATCACAAAACCTCAATGAATGCACCCTGAATGTACATTTACCTCAACAACATCAGGATCTACAGTTGCACATTCCCTTTGACCCACATACACAAACTTCCTGTGCTCTCTTTCATGTCCATCCGTAGATACTCCATTCTCATCTGGAGGCGGCTGTATATGTTGTCCGGGTAGTGCTACAAATGCTGCTGCTGATGATACTAACACTGGGTGCTCCAGAAGCTCATGGAGGATATCTTGTCCCTGCACACAAAAACCAAAGGAAAAAAGAAGATTGAACCAAGAATCTCTATCTCACTTTCTCTATCTGTAGTAGAAAGGCAGTAGTTTTCCATCTTTGTGATTCAAAAAAAAAAAAAAACACCGTATGTAACCTGCTGCAGCAAATCAGAGACTTTCTGCTACGTCGTTGTTTGGAGGAGACATTTCTTTTTTAATAGAAAATGGAAAAGAGGACATAGGAGCAATGCAAACCAATTCTTGCTTAAGGGACAGAAACTACATGCTACATGCATGTGGTGTAACAGATGGGACAAAAATTGCTTCTACCTCTGCAATCTGCTTGCCTCCCACCAGAATCATGATGATGCTGTTATTGTCTCTCTATCTGCATCGCAAAGACCAGCACGAATCAGAAAATGTTCAGTCAGCCTCCAATAGAAGAACAAGAAGAAGAAGCTTGATGAAGTTGCAGAGAAATCTCCACAACAACAATTATAGGTAACACGACAATGAGTGCAGTCATAACCTCATGAGAGTCGCTCAAAAGTGACAGACCATCACCTTCATCACGAACGGCAGTGACAAGCTGCCATGAAGAAGAAGAAGAAGAAGCATAGATCACTGGACAAGTGATAACTCGAACGGAAAATAGTATTATTGTTGGAAGGAAAGAGATAAGCAAAGAAAGAACTGTTTCCAAAAGAGAGAGAGAGAGAGTGTGTGTGTGTAACTCGAAAAGAAAATAGTGTTATTGTTGGAAGGAAAGAGATAAGCAAAGAAAGAAGTGTTTCCGAACGAAAGAGAAAGGAAGAAGAAGCAGATGCAAACCCTTGAAAATCAAGAACAGACTGCACAAGAAATCGTTCGGATGGTTCAGGATCGCAAGTGAGCGGAGAGGACATTTCGAGAGAAGAGCAAACGAGCAAACCTCCTTGTGCACCAACAATCTCCTTCACGATCCAATGATCTTTTCAGTGTCCTGGAAGCTCTTCCAGTGTCTGTGCAGCAGCAGCAGAGAACAAAGCAGCCATTTCTTTTGCCGGCTACCTATAATAGTCAGAAAGCTGTATTTAATAAATAAATAAAATCGCTCAAATCAAGTTTTTTTCTTTAGATTTTCAATAGCCAGAAATTCAAAAAAAAATCTGGAAAATTCACCAGACTTTTCTACACATGGCTGGCTTCAAGTGTCTATGCAAGCAGAGTAGAACAAAGCAGTCGTTTTTTTCTCTGGCTATATATGATAGCCAGAAAGCTGTATTTCAAAAAAATAAAAGCGCTAAAACCACGTGTTTTTTTGAGATTTTCAATAGCCAGAAATTTAACCAAAAATTTGGAAAACTCGCCAGATTTTTTTTTATACATGGCTTCAAGTGTCTGTGCAGCCGCTTAGAACAAAGCAGCCGTTTAATTTTCCGGCTAAATATAATAGCAAGAAAGTTGTAATTTTTAAAAAAATAAAAGCTCTAAAATCAAGTGCTTTTTGAGATTTTCAACACCCAGAAATTCAACCAAAATTTTGGAAAACTCACCAGATATTTCTATACATGGTTCAAGTTAAGCCACAAAACAAGAAGGATGTTTTTAAAATGTTACTTTCATATTTATTTAGGTTGTAGCCAAATCTGGCTAAACGTTTATGTGGATCATAGCCATTTGGGCAAAATCACTGGACCAAAGTTGCATCGTGTCCTGTGGGTGGGCATTGTCTTCGCTGACGTCATTTGAGGTGTAAAGTACAAGTAGGTCATGCATTGATATGGAGATCTATGGACATGAAAGTAAATTAACTTGGGCTTCGCATTGCTATGCATTACTAGTGACAATCTACCATTTTTTTTTAATAATGTGTTTGAATGCAAGTATTTGGGGAATGGAGGTATAGTTTTATTATTTATGTTGTGATGCAAATGTGATCACATTGTAAATAAAATTTTATGGGTTGAGTCCAAATGTATATCAGCTACATATGTTATTGTGAAAAGTCCACAAAAATTTGTTTAGTTGTTGCATGACATTTGCATATGAATATAGTAAATGTTTTACACTTATGATGTTAGTTAGTAGTTGGATGGTGTCATTTGATAATTTTTTTTGTTGTTGGTCTATTTGAATCATATATTGTGTAGTGCAAGTCTAGTGTGGATGCATGCATTTGAACTAAGATTCAATGATTTTTGTTTATGAAAATATGTTGAAAAGAATTGGTTAGGTATCTATGCATAGTTCCTGAGATTGCATATGTGTGTTGTTGGTGCAAATTTGTTGAAGTTTTCAAAAGTTGTGAAAGGAGGGAGCAAGGGTTGCAAGAATGGTTGGGTTTCATTTCAACACCGTTTGCTTATTTTTTTTTTCCCATATTCATTTGCATTTACATTGTTTGATTTTTTCCTTCTTTATGAAAAATTCACTCCCAACTTTACAACTTCTTATATTGTGATGGGGGCTTTAAAAGCATCTTGAAAAGTTTTTTCTGTTATGGCCTTCTTGTTTCCTCCACCACACTTTGTGCCATATCAACATCATTCTCTTCTTTTCTCAAGCAAATCCTCTTCTCTCTTTTCTTTTTTGCATAATCCAGCTACAAGTTACCATTGTTTTTGACATCCTCTCATTGTGCAACATCAGTTTCTACACAAAATATAAGTGCCTATTGTGACTTTTCTCTTTCTTTGTTTTCTTGTCCTATTTGTTTTGTTTGAAGAAACACTTCTTCTTCTACTACTACTTCTTGATGGATAGTTTGAAGAAGCAAAACGATTACATGGTCTTGAGTTCTATCCAAAATGCATATGACGACGACATGGTGATTCTCAAGGCATCTGAGACCACTACTTCTAGGTATGCAAGCTCCAAGATTCTTGTCTATGTTTTGGGTACCAAAAATGGTTTCTTTCCTTTGAAGAAAATGGGAAAACAAGGAACTTGTTGGACAAGCTTAGAAACACACATGCACATAGAACTCAACAAGTCTAAGCAACAATAATGGTTGTTACTAGGTTTAAAGTCCTAAGTTTAAGGTTGTGGAGCGATTATTAAAGTTCAAATTGAAAGGATAAAAAAATAAACTGAAATGAGTTTTAAGGTGTTTTTTTTATGTGTATGGGAATTGATAAAATTTCATCCAAAACAAGCGGGGTGTAGGAAACATCCTTAATATGTACAACTAGAACTGCGTTTGGACTGATTATGAGCCACCTTCTAGCTTCAGCTTTAACATTAATTCCAAAAATTCTCCTATCCAGGTAATTAACACACCTAAATGCATTTGTTTTTCTTTTGTTTAGCTTAAGACTTAACACAAACAGTCATCGTAAAATTGTGTTACCATAGGGTGGTTTTATCTACAATCTCATATATATATATAATATGGGAGTTTCTATTTTTTCTTGTTAATACCAATGTGCAGGATGATGATTGTTTCAATGCCTACAATGTATTTGAGTTAGTTGGTATCTTTGTGGAATATGTTCAAAACCAAGTTTGTAATGTTACTATGCAACAAATTATGTTTTTGTTATGTAATATTTTGTCAATTGTATAAGGAAAAACCGACTACTAAATTGGTGCTTAGAATTGTGTGCAAAATCGGTGTTTTAGAATTTTTGTGTGATGCAACAAGAAACTAAATCACCACAATGTTTTTTCTTAGACGTGCATAGAATAAGTTAAACAAACCATTTGATGTGGACTATGGGTGATGACTTTGCGTAAATCTGGTTCAAGCAAATGGATAAGTTCATTCACCATGTGAACCTGGTGAAATTTGTGCATTAGATTTATGTACCCTTTTGTTTTCCCTTATTCTTGAGATCTTTTCCTTTTTAAGCCGAAGTATTTAATGTCTTAAGAAGACTTTCAAGTCTAAACTTGTTTTCTATGAGATGTTAAACCCTAAACTCAACAATGGTTATGACACCAGATGGGCTCCTGTAAAGATTGTGGGTTTTGAATATTCATTTAAGTTTTGCACTAAAGGTCATTATTATTGCTTGTGATAGGATTGTTGTGTAAATGTATTTTATTCCACACCATCCATGTATGTGGATGCCATAAATGCACCCAATGAGACATGACCCTTGAAAATGGGCGATTTTTCCCATAAGGTTTTTTTTTTAAAGTCCTATAGTTGGGCATGAAATTTTTTGTCAACTAATTTTTTATTTTAACTTGATGTTCTCCTTCCATTGATGATGTTTTTATTCTTTTGATGGGCTTCACTCAAAATGGTGGAATCATATGTTGTAATGTAGGTATGTAGGCAAACCACATTAGTACTAGATAGGATACTTCACCAACAAAAATGCCTTTAAAGGATATGTGCACAAGTTCTTTGGTTTCCTTCAAGTAAGTACCCAATTTTGTCTACATATGTGTGTGCTACTATGTCATGAATGCTTGCTTGACAAGTTATGTTTGGGTGTTGGTTGCTATCAAACTTGAAAGATTTGAGCATCCAAAGGGGCTTGTTCTTTTTTTAAAGGGCTTTTTTCTAAAGATTGCAAATGGATGGATTGTTGCAAAATGTTTATGGGTAAGGCAACAAGACGATTTGAATTTTTGGTGGACAAGAACCAAACACACCTACAAAATTTTGGATCCATTACTTCTTCGTACATTGTTAACAATTATGCCCACTTTTTACTATTCTTATCAACCATGTTTTCTCTCCACATTGGTCTATAAAACAATTTACCCACATTTCATTGAAGTTTGTAATACAATTTTTTTTTCATTGTTAACAACCAACCTAATAAATCTGAACTACTCGTCGTAATCAATGTGCGTTAGGCTATTCCAAATGAAACTGAAGCTCCAAGAGGATTTACATGAACTATGGGACCTATTAGCTTAGTAGCTAAGAAGATTCCCCAAACACCCAATTTATAACTAATCACTTAATATATGTACAAATTAGTGTAGTGTCACTTGTTGTTCCAAATTCCAAAAATACAAATTTTGTTTACTTGTACAATAAATTATTCTCAATTCATGACATGAAAAGTTCAAAATTCTTATGAAAATTTTGTCACAGATTTTCAAATTTTCCAAGTTCTACAATCTAGAACTTCACATTCTTCTAATATACATTATGCATTTTCTTTTTTTGGTATTAGCGCAAAGGTGCCCTTGGTTTAGAGCAAAAATTTGGATGTTTCAGCTTTTGTGTATTTCGACAAATATTATATTATATTATATTAATCCCTATGTAGTCTAGTTGTGAATTATAATTCGTTGTCTAATCAGAAAAAATAAGTTCAAAATTATAATGTTAATATATGTGTTTAAAAGATTTCTTACACATTTTGATTAAATTTTACCTATATCAAAACACTTGGATCTTGTCGTACAAATTTGATTGAGAATTTTCAATGTTGATAGGTTGAGGCCTTTCCTTCGATCTAAAGAATTGGAACATTAAACTTATCTGTAAAGTCATTGAAAGAGGGCACGAGGATCCCCAATTTGGCTTAAACAAGGGAGGAAACTTGAAATTGGGTGTGAGAAAAATACAATGGGGTTGAACGGGGTGCCAAACTTGATTTTTGACCAAAATTCAAGGTCAAACGAGTTTGTCCCTAATTTGTGATTGTTTATGTATTTTTTTGTGCCCAAAAGCTTCATTCACGTGGGAGCCTTAAACCCTTTTACTCTTCTCATTCTTAGTATTCAAAGTTTGCTTGTATGCATTCTCAATAGTAAGAGCTTGCTTACTTGCATTTGAATGTTTGCATTAGAGCACAAGGATAAATATAGCAACAAGTGAGGTGGTCAAGTGTCGAAAGCCCAAGCACTTTGTATTTTGAAGGAATACCATGGGGGTTAACTAGATCTTGAATGCATGCAAAGCAGAAGGGATAGACACTTCTAACAATTTTGCGCAACCCAGAGTTTTTCACTTCTAGATATTTGCAGGTGAGGTTAACAACTTTGATTGAATTTGTTTGAGAACCTGTTTCATGCCCAAGAAGAAAATGCCAAAAAAAATTATGAGTGTCACATTCGTGATCTATCTCTTTGGGGAGCGTTTTTTTTGGCATTGTGGTATGCTTCTATGTTTTGCACCAAGTTCTATGAATCAATGCAAGAACTTCTTCATTATAGGTTTCTCCAATCATTCAAGCAAAAACCATTGCTTAGACCTTGTAAGAGCCCTAATGTGGAGCTCCAAAGTTCTATCAATTCAAGCACACTATTGCTTCTCCCCAATGAAATAGACACTAAGCAAATTCTAGCATGCTTACATTTGCATAAAAATCCATCTATGTTATGACAACTACATTGTGTAAATAAAGCATGGCATGCATCCATCTATAGGTCAGAGCTTGGAATGGCAAGCTCTTGAGGTTGTCAAAAGTGAAAACCCATATTATGGTTAGATGGTTGAACAATTGTGTCTTAAAAGTTTTTCTTTTTAAAAATGGTTGCAATCTGAAGTGGATTGCCTCAAATATTACTTGTCTATGCAAAGTTTGATGGAACCTAAGAAGCAAAACAACATTAGATTTTTGTAAATGCAAGTTCACGGACAATTTTGGAAAAGAACTTGCAAGTTCATAGGCTATGTATGAATGGATTGTAGGTTTACAATTTTGTGGGAGCACAAAAATGGTAATTTGTGACCATTTGCTTGAGCTACTAAAACCCTAATTGAACTCCTAAATTGAAGAATTTTCTTAGGGTATCCATCATTTGAATTGGGTGCATGCATTTTGAGGTTTTGAAGTTGTTAATTTAGCCACTTATAGGTCTGTAGCTATATGGGGTACACAAGTGATAATATGACCACTTACTTAAGCCATGAAACCCTAAATGAACTACCAAATTGAAGAATTTTTTTAGGGTATCCATCATTTGAATTGGGTGCATGCATTTTGAAGTTTTGAAATTGTTAATTGAGCCATTTATAGGTTTACAACTATGTGGGGGCACACAAATGGTAATATGACCATTTGCTTAAGCTACTAAAACCTTAATTGAGCTCCCAAATTGAAGAATTTTCTTAATGTATCCTTCATTTCAATTGGATGCATGCATTTTTAGGTTTTGAAATTGTCAATTGAACCATTTACAGGTATGTAGCTCTATGTGTCCATAAAAATGATCAATTGATCATTGGGTGGAACTACTAAAATCCCAATTTGACCAAAATCAAGTTTGCAGTTCAAGGTTTTCATTTTTGTACATGTGAGGACTTGTTTTAGCTACTAAGGTCCTCACTAAGCCAAAGTGAAGTCTACAACTCATTGGAATTTTAATTCTAATCATTTGTTCTTGCATTTGAGTTACTAATATACCTAGGGTAACCTTTGTACAATCTACATTGAGTCATTGAACTTTTGCTTGGGTTTGTGGGTGTTGGAATTACACCTAGTAAAAGTATGGGGGTTCATTATGGCTTGCATGTGGCCATTGAACTTTTGTTAGGATTTGTAGGTCATGGAAATGTTTTTGTGGGCTAGCAACATAGTGAATAGGAGGTCTGAGAGTGGGAGTGTGTCTGTCTATTTATATGTTGTAATTCTAGCAGATATGGCAACATTCAGTGAGGAGTTTGATATGACCCAGGAAAACCTAGAACTTTCCCAAGGCCAAGATGCTCGAAAGTTGAAGGGGAAGGGACCTAAGAAGGAAAAATGCAAAGAGCCATTATGGAATGTTTGCACTTGAGTACTATGGCCGCTAGCTACAACACCCACTTTGTAACCTATTCTAGTGTGAAAAAGTAGGTCACATAGTTTATTCCAACGGTTGTTTAGAAGGCAATTTATGATGACTATATGATTGCCTACCCAAACTCACCATTTCATGAGGACACCTTGAAGGACCAATTGCAAGATGCTTTAAAGGATCTTAAGGTTGACACTTTTGATGAACATGGGATTAAAAAGGTATTTCTACAATTTAATGAAGTTTTTGCACAACTCAAGGCAATGGACAATCATTCCACAAGGAACGTGCTCAAGCGGAGAGAAGATTTTGTTGACTAAATACAACATTAATAGGTCTTAGTTCTCCTAGTTCCACTGAGGTAAATTGCCTTAACCCAACCCTTAGGCTAGCTACTCCACCTAGCTCCAACATAGGACCTCTTGAGAGGCTAATGACTAAACGAAAGATGTTGCAATTCCAATTTAGGAATCTTACAACCATAATATTTTGCTTCCAAGTGAGTTCGGAGATTCATGATGCATTACTAGTTGTGAAAATGGACATAAACCATGAATGCAAAAACAAAGTGAAGATTTGAATCTTGAAAGCAGCTTAGGGGCTAGGAGTAATTTCAAAGGAGGAATTTAGGGCACAAGTTAAATCTTGCCTACACATTTAGTTAGAAGTCCCTAGCCCATCTATGGTCTCAAGGATTAGGAAGATGGTCACTGATAACTTCGTATGTGAGGTCCATATTCCTTCTATGCAAGAAGTTAGTGAATAGGGTTCCAAATTTGAAGAGGTGTGAATATCTTGGTTTTGTGTTATCAAACCTCTTCATGAGCCTTTTCCATTTTCTTTTCAATCCTCCAATACCCCATTCCACCTGCACCCTATAACCAGCATGCATGCACTCCATCCATGTTTGCATTGGGAGTTATTTCTCATTTCCCAATCCTCCACACTATGAACATTTCTTCTCCCATATACCTAGGATTCCCAAGTAGGAATTCAAAGTATTCATCATCATGAATGAAACATTGTTGCCATTCGTGGAAGATTTAGAGTGCCAAAGAATGTTCACATCATGGTAAGATCCTGGATAGCCAGAATCTATGAAGATAAACAAGCCTCTATGGTTAAGAACAATTGTGTTATTCATAACATATAATTTTTTGTGGCCATTGAACCAAGTTCGGTGACATGGATCCCACCAAGGTTTCCAAATCTCAATTAGGGTCCCAACCCCAATGCATCTTGACAACTCCTGCAAATTGGACCCTAGTGTAGCTCTCTCCTAGGTTGTAGGCCAACAAATCTCATCCATAAGTGCAAAATTAATGCAAGATGAAATGAAGATAACATCATCACACATTGAACTTTTGGCCCAATTCCGGATGAAAGAATCATATTTTGTGACATTGTCATGTTTGAAATTAAGAAAACAAAGTTTAGAAGGCATTGCTTAGGGCTTAGCTTTGATGGTTTCCTAGAAACAATAGGGGTTTCACCTATAGACCATGGTATTGGAAATGATTGTAGGCACCACAATGGATGCCAAGTCTTCAAATTTTGTGGCAATGAAGTTAATTAGGTTTTTGAATAATGTTGGGGTGGATTGTAACGTGGTTAGCACATCTCAAACACCATTAATTGGGTCCACAAAATGCCCACCCCCCTCCTCCATTTCTATTGCAATGAACAAATCTCTAGAAGTACAAGCAATAAACCCCACATGAAAAAAACATTGTAACCTTTTTATCCATGTCATACAAGACTTCATCATCACTTGAAAAAAAATTGAATTTGAAAAAGAACTAGAGCTTGAAGAAGAAGCCATTACTTAAAAAGAAAGAGCAAAAAAAAGAAAAGAAAAAATTGCAAGAAGCGAGTTCAAATGAGAAAGAAAAGAACTTGAGAAAGTGGAAACCCTAAAAATGAGAATAGCAAGAAGAAAAACCAAATGAAGAAAAAACTAAAGAAAAAGTTGGAGATGGGAGACAATTTTGACCCCACATAAACCCTACTAAACCCTTCAAACATAAAAAAACAACATTTTTTTTGGGCAGCCCATATTCCCTCCAAAAATTCATTTGGTCCCCACTTTTTGGAAATTGGTCCCTAGTTTCCAAGTTTGGTCCCTAATTTGGCAAATTTTATGGACAACCCAGAACTAAGGTCCAAAGTGGGGGCAAACTGGGGATGACTTTATGGATATCTCTATTGTAAAAGATTTCTATTATATAAATCACAACAACATGTAATGTTTTCCATGTATTAAATTAAATGATGTTGTAAACAATTAAACACCATTCATTATCTAGGGTATTGTATTTGAATGATAATATGATTGGGATTTCCTTTTACTTTTATTTTTTTGGTAATTTTTGTAATAGGGGTCCTTACTTTGTTGATCTCTAGATGTGAATCATACAAACTATCATGTTTTATTTTTATGTATTGACCTATTCAAGGCATAATAAATGAATCCATATAATTGATAAGGTAGGAAATATAATAGAATGGACTTTCATAACACCTTTTTGCTCTAGTGACAAGTCCATCTTGAATTTCATAATTATCAACACATAATTTCACTAGCTGCATGTTTTTTTTGCTGTAAACCCACAATGGCACCCACTTGGATTTTCATAAAGATTAAAACATGGACATGTGTCATGTGAGATATTTGCAACTTTAAAACCAAAAACTTCACCTACAATGATATATTAAAAAGTTTCATATTATGTTTATAAGTCATTTCATTTGTGTAAAACAAATGTGATTATTTGGGATCAAGTGGTGATTGTTTCAAACATGTTTTATTCATATAATTTATATCATTGTCAGTTTGTTGAAAAATTTGAAATCTATTCAAAATCTGAATTTAAAAAAATTAGATTGTTGATGATTTGTTTGAATTCATAACATTTTATTTTATTTTGCCAAAAGTTCATGCCGAGAATGTTAAAACCATCGTTCTTTGATTTAAATACCCATGAAGCATGAACAAGAGAAACTTACAAACATCTTTTGTTATACTCACATCAAAATTGCCAAAAAGCTATTGTCAACATGTTTCATTACTCTTAATTTTCTATCCACAAATGTGAGCATCCTATGGCTTATAAAAGAAATTTCGTCAAGCATTAGCACTTTCAATTGATCATATTTCTTAATGAAAATATTCCTTTTTTCATCACTAAGATTTGTTATTTGACTTAAGGTTTTGTGGATTGGAATTGCTAAACTTGAATGTATAATGGTGTCACTTACAGTAAAGGTAGCTTTCTTTGTATAAGTTATTTTCAAAACTGTGGCTTTCAATGGATCCATATTTGTATCATGTTTTACATAAATACATAATAAGGCATATATGATAATTAATAATGTAAAAGTTTTGCCAATTATGTCAACTCTTTTTATGATAAATATGTGAAATGGTTGATTTGGGTGCTTATGTTTTTTATACAAAATGTCATTGAATAAATCTATTTAGTTCTTCATTGAAACTTCCTACCATAGATGCAAAAAACTTCATATGATTATATTTCATTGGTTGGGTCCAAATGTAATAAACTAAAATCATTTATTGTTTTAGGTTTTTTTTTTCAAGTGCAAGATAATATGGATTGAATTTAATTGTATTGGATTGCAATGAATCAACCATAGAGCTAATATTTCATTTTGTGGTATTTTGATTAATAATTTTAATAAAAGGAAAAACATGCATCCAAATTTGATTATTAATGTTCACATTTGTTAAATTGTATATTTTTTGTAGTAAATTTCCCCATTTGATGGCATATTTGAGATTAGAATCCGTGCACATATATGAAAAATAATTTCAAATGATCTCAATTTTGATTTTATTTTGTATATATGCATCACACCATGTAAGAAGATAATTTAAATTGTGTATGTTCATAATCACAAAAAGGATTAAATAAAAGAATTTTTTTTTAATAATGATTTCAAGATCACAATGAACATTCAAAATTTACCCAAGGTAAAATTTTAGGTTTTTTTTTCCTTAAAACCTTTCAAGTTATACAAGCTCAAACATTTTACTAAAGTCAAAGCTTTTCGAAATTTGGGTTTCTCTAGGTATTGATCGACACATAAGTTACAACATTTGACATATGTGGAATCCATTGGCAAGTTTTGTTTAAGGTTTCAATATGAAAAACCAATTTTGTTATTGTAAAGTGTGTATAAAGTTAAAAGATTGTGTAGAATGATAAAGTGAAAATGATAATATGATGAAAATAGCAAGTTGAGTTCATAGTTGGTATGCGTGCATTAATAATTTATTTCCTATTTTCTTTAATTTGTTGAAATCCTTTTATTTGTTCATATTTACATTTTCATAACATATTTTGCATTTCACATGCTATTGTTTTATGAATTTTTGTTAAATGTGAAATGCAATAATTTGTTGTTACATATGAACCTAAAATAAATTGCACCCATTTATATTAGCTTGGCACAATGGTCTAGAGATTTATTAAATCAATTTGTCATGATGTCAATTACTTTCTTTTAAAAAAATAAAATAGGGTAATTCCTCAAATTATTTCTTATTGCTTTGATGTATGCTTCTTCATTTATTTGTAGTGACATTAAACAATCACCAAATGACATGTCACACCCCAATTCCATGTTATGCAACCTCTACAAAAATTTCATTGCTTCATTTTTTAATTTTTGGTTTTGGTCCACTCCATCAAGAGGTAGGAGAATTTTCATTTTTCACATGGGAGATAATAAAAAATGGAATCAACATATTGGTTTTTGTTTTTAAATATGTTTTTTTTATGGAAATTAATTTCAACATCTTGAAATTTAATTTAAATTAAAAATATTATTCATTATGTATTTATCAATATAAAAATCAATATAAAAACATATTCAATGAACCATACTTTGAAGCATTTGAAATTCATAATAAAGCACCTTGGGGAGGACACTTAGTATAAAGTTTGGGATCTACATGCATCAAACAACCATTTTTAGGGGGGGTATTAAATAATTGTTCAACTTATTTTTTATTGCCTTAATATTATCTAATTTTTTAATATATACACATTAAAACCACCCTATGTTAATTATAATCCATTATTTCAGATTATTACATATCTTATATTATAATCAAATTGATTATCTGAATAAATTGTACCCTATTTTTAAAATTAATTAATTTATAATTTGTACCTAAAAACCAATGTATTGCACCTTATATATTTATTCATGTATTTTTTTACTTTTTTTTATTAGTGCCCCACACTACAACCTTGACTTTGAAATTTGGTAACAAAAATATAATCAACAACTATCAAATAATGAATAATTAGATTTCAAATGTTCATGAAAGCATTGCATTCAATAATCATAATATTTAACACATGTCACAAGATCTTTTCTAACCAATTCAACAATATTATCTTTTAAATATAAGCTTACAAGACCATTTGGAAGATGTATGGTTTTCAATTGACATAAAAACATAATAATTTTTCCCATTTCCTTTTAGGATTATTAAATGTCAAAAAAAATGTCAGTGGCCCACATTGATTAATCGTTGAAAATAAATCCTTTCATAAACAAGCCAAGTAATTAGGCGATAAACCTTGTTGATAAACATTAGAAATGTATGTTTAGAATTACAAAATTCCTTAATGAACTCAATGGCAACCACTTGTTCATCATAACTTTTACAACTATTCTATCATGTTGGGAAAGAACAATTTCATCTTCATGCAAAGCCCAATGTAGCACATAAATACTAGTGTTTTATGGGTATATCATTTACCCAAATATACCCATCAAGTAAGGGTAGGGTATTTTTATCTTCCCTTATTTTTCCAAAATCAAGAGACCTTAATTAAATGGATACCCAAGGGTATAAAATTTTGGAAAAATGTACCCATTTCATAGCCTTGGACATAATTTTTTAAATGCATGTACCTAAGCTCGACTATGTTCTCAAACCCATGTGGGTCTTATTAGGGTAAGTTTCACATAAACCTTATTTGTGTGTGTGGGACTATTGTTTAGATAGAAAATTAGAAAGAAAATATGAAATTGTGTGTTCCTATTATGTGTTTCCTATCATGTCTTACAATAGTTTCACCATGGCGAATGAAAGCCCCAATTGTCTTATTCTAATTCCAAATGGTGATGGTGACATTATTGTTGTTTCTTCTTCCATTGGTAAATCAAATACCATTGTTCTTAAATCAAGTCAACAACTAGTTGCATTATATTCCAAATCAGCTCTATGGGATCAAAAATCTACTCCTTATGCATTTTTCAAACCAAATAATTATGAACATGTGTTCTTTGAAATAAAACAAATTCTTTGTTGTATTTTGTGTCATTGAGTTGTTTTGGATGTTCATGTTTTGGGATAAAAAATTTGAGGTTGGAAAATATTGATATATTATAAAACTAAAAATGGAACTTTAGCCATGAAAAAACATTATGAACATTCTAATATTTTTAAATGTATGTTAGTAAGATTGTATGATGATGACATTCTACTGAAACAAATGCCTTTAAGAAACAAAGCTCCTAGGTTCAAAAAGTTGTCATTCCAAAATCTGTTTCTGCATTTTTCAATAATATTACAACATATAAAAAATCAAACGAAGAACATAAAGCTTTCATTGATGATCTTGTGTTAATTGTTGTGAAAAGGTTACTCCTTTTAAACATAGTTGAAAACATATGGATGAGGCAATTTGGCTTACGAAATGACCCATGATTGGTGTTTCTATCACGTAAAGCTCAAATTGAAAAGGTATTACCTTGTATGATGAAACACACACTTGAAAAGTTTGTTTTGCCTTGTGTTAATGGTGTAGTTTGCATCACAACAACATTTGACCTTTGGATGAGCAAAGGTGCATTTGATATTTTTGCCCTTGTGATTAATTTCTTAACATTGGGTGGGAATCAAAACATGTTACAATTGGTCTATTTGAGGAAAACAACACTACTAGAATTAATCTTACTAATAAATTACAAACTTTGTTTCAATAGTATAAATTGATTAACAAAATTATTTGTTATGTGAAATATGAAGGCACAAATTTGTCTACAATGACAAATGTTCTTAAACAAATTGTAAGATGTGAAGAATTAAGGATATTGGCACCATTTGAAAACGTTTGTTGGTTGTAGGTTTGTAACCATAGAAACTAAGCACACTAGTGAAAACAAGGTTTGCATCCAAAGTGGTAATGTTCCAATAAACCTTTGAATATAAGCTACTATTCATGTTTGTTACATTCAACAAACATTGGTTTTACAATGCAAAACTTTAACAACACAAATATGGGCCATTGAAAAAATCAGTGTTTCAACCTTGGCCCTAGTTGTATCAAGTTGTGTGTTGAATCAACATCGTAGTTATTGGTTGTTGAATGATGCATTTGCAAATGCACTTAACCTTTGTGTGAACTTGACGAATGAAGGACTTAAATTGGAAATCCAAATGAGTTCTATTCTTGCATCTCAATTTGATACAAAATTACTCTTGTTAGCAAGTAAGATGCAATTGGAAGTCACTTGTGTGCTTGTTTCATTTTTGGATTGTTTGCATCAATTTGATCCCAAAAATTTGCACATGATGTTGGTTCTAATGTTTGATCCCAAATTCAATGATATTTTTATTTTGAGTAATTATGTGAGAATAAAAAAAGCCACAATTGTAGTAACTAAGTATGATTCCGAAACTCTAATTCTCCTTTGTGTTCAACTTTTTAAAAAGTTCATCCTTTTGTAGAACATCCATCAAATTCTAACCCCCAAGAATGATTGTTGGCAGTGTCTAGTGCAAAATTGACTCAAGATCAAATTGTCATGGAACATGTAAGTTTTGAATTTTTGTAATCATTAATTTTAATAAAACATTTTTCAGTCAAATATGTAATGCTAACAATTTGTCTTTGATTATAGGTGTAGTGAGAACTTGCATGTTTTCGAAATTTGCAATTGGTTGCAAAGTTTTATGAAGATCCATTAAAGTTGTGGAAAGCACATGAGACACAATTTCTTCTTGTTGAATATTAAGTTTGTCAAATTTAAAGTATTTTGAAAAGCTGAATTGAAGGAATTTTTCTTTTTCTATTGCTAGAATTTTGATAGGGTTTCATAAATGTCAATTTGAAACCTAAAACTTAAATAAACTTGTATTAATTTTCAAGAATTGGCCAAATGATCCACACTTTAGTTGTGAAGCATTTGTAGAGACTAAGTTTCTTAATAACTTTCAAGAGGTAAAAGCAAATCGTTTAGATTAGATTGAAGAAGAGTTTGAAAACCAATCAGATCACTTATGTTGAGCTTGTTAATATAAATTTTTATTTTTAGATTTGCATTTATGTTTAGTAGGGCAAGTGACACGTCCAATTTGATCTCAACACTTTCTCATTTGATGCATGTTCAACAATTTAGAAATTAAAATATTTTAATGCAATTTTATTATTTTAATTCCACTAGATTTAAGCCTGTGATAGTTGTCTAAATAAAATTTTCAGTGTGAAAAAATAACTCTCATTTTTAATAAATGAGATATGATTATTTATCCTTTCTTTATCTTTTTTTCACCTTAACCATGGGGTATATGATAGGGGTTACTAGGATCCTACCCATCTACCCAAAATTATAAAATTTGTTTGGACCTTACCCTAATCAAACAAATAAAAAAAGTAAAAAAATCTTCACCCTCGAGTAAATAAATTAAAATTTTGCATATACCCTTACCCTAAGATATATCAAAAACAATATAACCACACAACATTGATAGATTAGTTCCCTTGAACCATCAAAAAGCATTATTCAGTATTCCATAGAACCGTAGCAATAATGTAGGTTTCACAAAAAACATCATTACACAAGCTTTTGAACTCAAATTCAGATTTCTATATCAAGAAATGCTGATAATACCTCTATCATCAGGTATATGACAACCAACTCTGTCCAAACTACATATACCAATGTGAAGTGATCCAGTGCACAGATCAATGTAAGTCTTCTTTTGACTAAACTCTGCCAACTGAACAAATATACAAGTTCCAGGTGCATACTGATGCCAAAACAGCTTGCTGGCTGCCTGGAGTCCCAAAAAAGTAGGTCTGAATTTCACCAATTGCAAATACAGAAGTCCTGGGTTCCTGATGCTTGTAAATGCAGCAACACAAGCATTGGGTCGTAATAAACTGACCATATGAAAGCTGGCCAATCTTCAATAGCACTGGGCAGAAGAAAATGCAGGTAGTTCCATAGAGAGATGATAATCTCAGCATTGTGCAGCACCCTGTTTGCCCATTGTGCTCTATCACCAGAGATAGATAGTCAGTGTTTGTATCACCTGGTTGCAAGTCTGTAAAACTGGCCTCATTTGCTTCCATTCTAGCGATCATCCTCATCATCCTTCATGTATTTTTCTTGCACAGCTGCTGTCGTGCCACATTACAGTCAAGGTGGACATCTAAGTACAGACATCTGCTTGCTCTCTTTGTAACGAAACAACATCAACACAATGCATGAGGACCCTGTCCCATGTGAGGAGAACAAGATATATGTATGGACTCCACAGCCCTATCCATGCAACATATCAGGACAAGTTCTCAGCAGATCATCAGCACACAACTGAATGAAAAAGAAAGGGAAAGGATATCTGTAATAATCCCAATTCAGTGGGGCTGCAGCAATCTTGTTGAACTCTGTGATGTTTCCCTCGATCCCAGCAAAGACATAGCCATTGCTTTTGTCAATGAGCTTGAGAATATCCATCACACTCTCTTTGTCCTGTGCAAATAAATTACATGCACAAATGTTTCAGCCAGTGTTAAATCTATGCAAGAGAAGCATCAGGAGCTAGAATCTGAGAGATATATGATGCACACAGCCAGGTTGAGACCCACCTGAATATTTAGTGTTGTGAAGTTGACAAGACTATAGTCCTCAATTACTTCACACAGCTTTTCAGTCAGTTTTCTGCAGTTGACACCAGAAAAATTCCATATTTGTTATATGCACCAAGCACAATCAAAGAATCAACAAACTGAGAGTACACAGAAGGACAAGCAGTAGTAGTTTTGGCAGGAATATCAAAAGTCAGAGAAGAGATAGGTTGCAAGATACCTATATTTTTCAGACCACATGTCCTTATCTAAATAATGCTGAAGATAAGAAAGATCCTGTACATCTGTATAAAAGTCTAGATTGAAAGCTACAAACAACCCACACAAAAATGTAAGCTTATTGCATTGTCACATCTTCACATTTCAATCAAGCACTATGAGTAAAACCAATATTCCCATAGCTTAAGCCATGTCCGAGTTAGGAAGTTACCAAGTTTTCCATAGCTTTCTATAAGGTCAATTTTGGACAAAACATTGATGTGGGGGAGCTCCAAGTGAAGCATTGCAGACAGAGACATCAGCAATGCTGAAACGTACATGCCAGGCTCACTGCACAGATGTGCATCAACCAGGTGTACAGCTGTGAGCTGCAAGAGTCCAAAGCCACCATTGCCAGATTAACAACTAGTAACACAGACAAACTTGATACAAGTTTCCACATCCTCTCAAAGCTTGGAGAGTCAAGAGCAATATATCTAAAAGTACTGAGAATGTCTAAATAGTTATGATTTTAGCTAACTTGGAAAGAATTGAGAGATGACCCTGTAATATAAGGTAATGTAATTTTCAGATCTGACCCAAAAACCAGCAACCATCAGCAAACACAAAGACAAGAAAACCAGACCGCAAGACAGAATTAACTAGTGGTTTGAATGACAGTGCGGTCATACTCATGTTCAGGGACCTTCAATGGCAACATGCATGGCATTGACCACCTACCATAACATCCCTGCTTATATAGTCATGAAAAATTAGAGAAGGGCAAAAAAGGAAGTACCCTGAAGTCCCATTTGTTGACCATTTCCAGGATGACATTTTTTGCATTGTTGTGCAGAGTAAAGAGCTCCACCTGTCCAGGAAAGTCAAATAGCAGATAGTGATCTGCATAGAAATGTGAAAGCCACAATAATCCACACATAAGAGAGTCCCCCTAATAGAAGTTCAAGAAAATTTCATCTTGACACAGATTTGTTTGCCAAGGCTCTCAGGTGCAAAAGAAGCTTATGGAAACTGGGAACCAGCTTATGGACTCTCAAATATAAGGTTGAACACAAAGATGTTGCATAAGTTTCTTCAAAGCTACAGTTCATAGAGCAAGAATGCAATGGATTACAGACCACATAGCACATGCACTTGAGATTGGTGAATATCAAAACTGGAGAACATAACATGATGGTAGCTGACGAGATCCCAACAACTACTACCAATGTGAAGCATCTCAAAGACATCAACACCATGCTGCTCTGCACATCCATTTTCCAAATAATTCTTTCCAATTATTGTTGGATATAATAAGAAGGTGAAGGACCAACCTTGGGTAGCTGACACTGTGAACTTGTGTTAGTTTCATGAAGTGCATAACAAGAGGCACTTTGAACATGTTTTACACAGTTTCTGAGAAAGAAGCAACACAAGTTGTTCCTCCTTGGACCAAAGCCTTTTTTGCTGGATCCCTCTATCACTTTAAAATCATGAGTTAGAATTGACATTGATTACATTTCTTTCCTGAGGCGCCAATCTGAAATTCAGCTGATCAGTTACATGAGGATGTAAATTGGGATTCGTGTATCCCTTGGCGTAGAACTCCCAGTCCTCTTTCATGACAATTCATTAGAACTTGTGGAGGGAGGGTCAGTTTTGGATCACACACCTTTAATGAGAGGCTCCAGCTTGTCCTTTAGCCAGTCAATATTCTTTTCCAAATAGTCCATACAAAACACCAATCCTGGAATTGCAGATGCCTCAATTCAGTCCTCACTCTCAATATGTGAGAACATGATTTACCTTTTTCTTCTTGTCAGAATTCAAGGAACTAGGGTTAGCGTTTTCAAGCTGAAACACAGAGACAGAGAGACAGAAAGAGAGAGCACCTCCATTGGGGCCAAGGTCATACTGAGCCATCACATCCTCCAGTTTAATGAGCTCTTCAATGTTGACTGCGCACTCATAGGGAAGCTGGTCATTTGCAGGGTCCAGGTTTATGACTGCGGTTTTCCTATTTCAAACAAACCGCAAACAACACACAGCCAGGCAGACAGGCACACATACAACGAAAGCAAATCAGTCGGACGGTGCGAGCCCACTGAGCTTGTCTCCTTTTATGCTAAAAGAAAACCGCAACCAAATGGGTACTCTACATTGGGAATAAATTTTCCAAAGCAAAAAAAAAGCCCATCATGACCCCACACACACACATACCTGCCGATAAGCTGAAGAAACTGGGACATGCCATTACAGTATGTGGTCTTGCCGGATCCTGGAGGACCGATCACCAACTGTCCGAACACCATCGAATCCTCTTGCAAAACCTTCACTGTGTGTGTGTGTGTGTGTGTGTGTGTTTGTCTCTCGCTTCTTCTTCAAAACCAATTCAGAGCTCTCGCTTTCCCTCTTCTCTGCAACAACTTCAAACCTTAAACCCTAATACCAAAAGCACAGCTGAAAACCGTAAACCCTAATTAATAGGGAATAAAAAGTTAGATTTCAATTGTCTGGATATCAAGTCGCTTTGGCCGAGTGGTTAAGGCGTGTGCCTGCTAAGTACATGGGGTTTCCCCGCGAGAGTTCGAATCTCTCAGGCGACGAATGAAGAATAATGTAAACAAAGCGCACTTTTTTTTCACTCTGTCATCTAATAACGAAGATGAGTGCAAAGGAAACTGAATCTTTTTCTGTATGCAAATTACTAGCATTTAACTAGAAGCAGTGTTGGGTTGGTAGTGGGTACCCGGTTTGGCTTGTTAGTCAAAACTGGAACCAGGTTCATTTTTGGAACTGGAACCTGAACCAAGTATCAGGTTCTTGGTCTTAGAACCAGAACTAGAATTCTTGAAAAAAAGAAGACTAGAACAAGGGGGGTAACCAGCAGTTAACCAACTGTTCTTTATTGAACAATGGGAGAAGAGGGAGAGGTTATGCATCTTGAGAGATGAGGGTAGGGCTAATCAAAAGCTTGAAAAGCTCAAAATACAAGAAAATGGATTAACTTTAATTAGTTGTTGAATTGTAAAATTTTGTTCACACCCAATCGCTAGCATTGGGGAGTGTGTAATGTAATGTGTACATGGAAATGGACCTTGCTTTTGAACTAGGTTCAAAAGTTCTTGAACTTGGAAAAATGTGCTAGAATTGAAATTGAGGAGTTTAAAAATTGGGAGAACCAAAGCTCAAACTCCTACCCTAAGAACCTCCAAACAGATTTAAAACAGAACTGAGATTGAAGGTTCTCTTAAAAAAGAACAACAACACAAGACTGGTTATAAGTGCTAATCCCTCTGATCATTTCTAGAAACAACCTACTTCTCAAGGAAACAAAAACTTGATACGGTGAACATTTGAGTTGCTTTCAGCTCTCCTGAAGAAATCATATGAATCCAAAAGAATTGGGCCAATAACATGTACAATATTGACCTCTAATTCCAATTTCTCACAGAATACCAAGTGTTCTGTTCGTGATAAAACATTTATCTGCGAAGATAGTTTGTTTGTTTGTTTGTCATATTGAGATCTTCCAAACAATGGTGCCTCTTGCCACACTCTCGGTAGAGTCAGAAAGCCTTCAATGAGTAAGGGTGCACCAAGTTGGTTTCATAATGTTTCAACCTATGGTGAAAAAGTTATTGAGTGTTGAACAATTTTCTCATTGAAAATTCATTTAAATCAAAACTAAAATTATAGGGGAATTTGGGCACACTCATGGTACTTTTGGAAAGCCCTCAGTGAGTAGGATTTAATGAAGGTGATTTCCAAAAAAAATAGACCTAAGGTTCAGGAGATTTTGAATTTTGAGTAATTTTTGTTATAGGAAATTCATTAAATTACAAAAAATGGTTTTGGAAAATTTATGTAGTTAGGTAACCAGTTTACACTTGGGCCAACAGCACAGGCTATACTCATTATGGTTTGTGTGAGGCTGTAGTTGGGTTCATATGAGGATATGTGAACCCTAAACCCTAAGCCCTCCAAAAGAATTACAGATTTCAAGTCCACAAAAGTTAAGGTATCTTCAAATGCTCAAAAGTTAAGGTGAAGTCCACATAACATGAACTATCAAGTCCACATGCCTCCCTTGCTTTTGATCTTCCGGTTAGGTGCTCTCATCGTTTCCTTGCAACAAGCAGCAACCCAGCAGGCATCAATGAAAAAGGAAGCTGCAAAACCCAACTTCATGTTCCAGGAGATAAAAGAAGCAGCATCACAAGACCAAGAAAGTTCAAAACCATTCAAGCATCTCAAAAACAGAGTATCCAACAGTCAATACAGAGTACTTACCATGCACAAAGCAGTGATTCTGCTGCGATGGTAGCTTCAGGCAATGATGTGCATTATGGGTTTACCAGACATCAGTGACATCTCAATATTACTTTCAGTGACATCTCTTGAATTTATGGAAATCAATTGACTGCTCAATACAAATCAGAGCACACAATCTCTACAGCAGAAACTGTTGGCTGCAACTGACCAGGTAGTCACAGCATTGGCAGCAGCACTCATCATTTCATTTCATTGCACACTCCATCCCTCCCTAGGAAATCTGAAGGTCTTGGAACCTGAATCAACTACCAAAAAAAAACTAAGACAAGGATCAATTGCTTTGTGACTGGGAAAAAGTTTTGAGTTCATTTGTCTATGATGTGACAGCTACTGTCACCACAAGCCATTCATCATCCCCTCTCACAATAGTAACACATGACAATGCACAAGTCTGAACACTATTAGGATACAAAGCATACACATGTTTGCCAATAAGATGAACTACGGGAAGCTTTCTCCCATAGGCAAGGGAGCGGTCACAAGGGAATTCCTGTCACAGAGCTCTCTTGGAGTCCCATTAAACCCTAATTAGACCTTACAATCTTACCCAACCTTTTATGAGCCAAAAGTACAGGAGAAATGAATGGGTGCAGGAGCAAAAGTTCATATATCTGTACAGAACCACAAACACAGATAGAGAGAGAGGGCAATCTCTCACTCCTCAAACTCCATGAGAAAACACTGTTGAAGCAGAAACACACTTGTACTTAAAAGCTGTGAATCTGACAATCTCCAGAAACAATTCACTTAACTGTCAGAGGAGAAGCTTGGTACTTGCTTGCTCCCAAAGCAGCTCAAATGTAATAATAGTTTCCTACACTATCTATAACTCTCTCTGCTTGCATCATCTTGTGAAACTGTGCTGCCATGTATCTGTTTTGCAGTGAGAATTCAGACAGAAGTGAATACACTTCATACTCTAACTTCTTCAGATGCACTGAAAATTCTAAACCAGTATTGAAGGAAACGTCTGCTTCACTGTCTGGTACTGGTGGTGGTCCATACAGCTTCTTCCACATACTTCCAGTGATCTTATCTCTCTCTCTGTCTGTGTCTGCTTCTCTTCCTCTTGTTACATGCAATGCCCCACATCACCATCCCTTTTGAGCATTGACTCAATTACCCTCCAAACCTAAGCTTACTGCATATGGGTGGCCTGTGTCCATTCTGCAAAACCCTAAGTCACAACAGGTTTGCACCCAAATGCATTCCTCCTTTCCTCTCTTGTGCTCAGAGCTTCACAAGAGGATAGAGACAATCATCATCGTCTTCAAACAATTGCACATGCGGAATTCCTCAAGCTGCTCTCAAAGCTCTCCAGTTCCCACAGGTTTGCGTGACTCATCTCCTGAAGCCCATGCATAGTAGTCCTTGCCCAGCTGAGTAAGGAAGCGAGGCAACACGACTTTGAGCAATTGAGACAACACTTTGTTGCCGGTTCCTTCAATAGCTTTGACAGGCAAAGCTCGAAATGCGAAGGGGATTTCAATGCTCACCTCAATTGTGGTGTCTGAAACCAGCCGTCGAGAGGAAGGGGAAGAGAAATCACTCACAGTCCAAGAGACTTTGTTGGACATACTTGCGGAGAATTTTTTATTCTGTGCCACCACAATGGGAGAGCCTTCCAAGGTACAAGAAAGAAGACGAATGCAGCAACCATCTGGTTGCTCTTCCACAGCCACCAACAACACAGGTCCAACTTCGAAGGAAAAGAATTTCAGCCGATGCACATAGCACTTGAACATTGTGTCATCCACTCTCTCTATGCGCTCTGCATCCAGCACAGAATACTGGCTTGCCGGCAAGCTCATGTACTCTGCAAGAGGCCGCTGCATCTCCTCAATGTCATGTGTTTCCACTCGCCTTGCACTCAGCTTCGCTCTGGGCTTCGAGTCCTCATCCCTGGACGCCGTCTGCTGTACTACTGTTGTTCCTTCTCCATTGCTGCTGTCAGTCGCCTCTGAAACACGTGCAAGCACAAGACTCCGCTCCAACCCTCTCTTCTTCTGTCGCCGCTGCTTACTCTCATAGCTTCCGAATCCTCCTCCCGCAACCTGCTGCTGCTGCTTCCCGCATCTCAAACCCTTACAACCACCCTCCGCAACATGAGGAGGTAAGCGGCAAGAGACCAAACCCTCATCATCAACATCTCTTCTGCAATCAAACCTTCCTGATGTTCTTGCTCCCGAGAATTGAAGGAAGAACGTTTGCAACTTGTGTGATGGTCTTCTATCCTTTGCACACCCGTCCGAGAGCTTTCGTGATAGCGCCACAACAGACGACGACGCCGGAGACAAGAGCAAATACGATTGCGCCATCGAAAGCCCCTCGACTCAGGCCCTCGGGCCGGTCCCCCCCTCTCCTCTCTTCTCTCTCTCTCTTACATCTGTTCTCTGTTCATTTTCTCTGTCTGTTCTGATGTAAATCCTTCGACGTCAAAGGAAAATTTCTATCAAAACATTGTACTCGAGAATCACGATGTTGAGACGGAGCGAAGAGAGGAGGAAAGGAGAGGAGGAGAGAGAGAGAGAGTCGGTCGCGCGAATGAGGGAAAAGTGTGGCCGACTGCCGCTTGAGAAGCAGATCGGCCCACGATCGGCCACAAAAACTGGCAGGCAGAAAATCCCGACGAAGGGGTCGGCCGCACTGCCACTGTAGCTCCCCTTCCGGCCTGCCCACGAACTGCCGCGCTCCGTTTAGCACTCTGCCCGAGTCTACGAGTTTCACCGTTCAGCTTCGTGCTCCAGCGTGCTCACCTGCCTGCATTCCATAGCCATTTTCTCACTGCACACAATACATAGTTTCACCGTTCAGCTTTGTGCTCCAGCGTGCTCACCTGCCTGCATTCCATAGCCATTTTCTCACTGCACACAATACATAGTTTCACCGTTCAGCTTTGTGCTCCAG
>Ga0116229_10000294_pt1 | contig 60528 bp, 61 predicted proteins | sample S1TSphgellanicum_3_FD_87313 | JGI IMG/M metagenome (GOLD analysis project Ga0116229, IMG submission 87313) | Host-associated microbial communities from peat moss isolated from Minnesota, USA - S1T2_Fc - Sphagnum magellanicum MG | ecosystem: Host-associated > Plants > Peat moss > Unclassified...
GTGTTTTGGTTTTGTTGTGTGGTGGTGTGTGTTTGGGTTTGGGTGTGGGGGGGGGGGGAGGGGGGGGTGAGGTGGGGGCAAGGAATTTTGGTTGGTTTGCAGATGAGAAATAGGTACTGCTGGTCCGCATTTCCTGAGGAGTAATGTAAATGTAGGTTACATGATTGCAATAAGGGGCACCAGGAAGTTTTGGCTACAATCTGAGATTTCTGTTGTGCTGAACAGGTTACAAGCTCTGGCTTCGAACCACATTTTCAGCTGGAGTTGTACGTAACACACTTATCAGTCAGTGTTTTCACTCCAATCAGGAGCGAATGCATAACAGCATATTTGAGCAATTCCAGCCGTTTTTGCAGGTTGACATTTGGGACTATATCCTTTTCTTTCTGATATTTTTACTGTTCCCTTGACTATTCCTGTCTGTGTTGACCTTCATTGTTTGTGTCATCATTTTGATAACTCTATGTTAACATTGTATGTACTCTTGGATGGGGGATCCAGTCATTAGAGGCCCTACAGGATGGGGAGTATGAAAGACAGCGCCGGCGACTGCTTTATTTCCTACTGCAGCAAGTACCAGGCAGCAAAAACTTCAGTTCTCTGATGAGCAAAAAAGCCCGCCAGGTTGGTCAGTCGGTTGATATGATGAGCCTTTTCAATTTGTTTTGACCTGGGTTTTATTGGCTGTTGCTAAAATCCTTCAGTAGGAAGCCAAATTCCTGTATTCCTTGGTTGTATGGTCAAATGGGTTGTTGAACCTGATGTACTATATATATCTAGCATGTTACATCATGCATCGGTGTGTGGAATGCTTGATGACTAGTGCATACTTTTCCATGTCAGATTGCTTTTTCAATAATTGGGCGTGGCTATACAATGGATCCTCCTCTCCCACCCTTAGATTGTGCTCATGTCTGGTATGTACTTCACAAGTTTGCTATTTTCTTATCCAGTGCATTGTGGATGAAGATGAAGCTTTTGGGAAGGGAAAAGTAGTGGTTGGGGTGCTGAATCTAATTGTCTGATTGTGTTCAAGTACGTACAAGCCAAGGTCTTTCAGTTGGGTCCTATCAGTCTATAGTTTCTTTCAGTGAATGTTCAGTAGTCAGGAGGTGGCATAGCGTAGTGATCAGTGAGACTATTGGCAGAAACTAAGGGTTTGAATTTTGGGAGAGTGTAACACTTACTTCCCAATGACTGATCTTGGGTTTGTGTGGCAGGGGTCCTCCTTTGGTTTCAACCCTGAAAGACATATCACTTCATCAATCACTGAGGCAGCCAGCAATTGAGCTCTTCCGATCTATACTAGTGGCAGATGCCTCAGCATTGGCAGCCTTGTTTGGAAAGTCTGGAGGGCAGAGATCAGCATGGACCCATCTGCTAGAGACAAGCCAGGATGACTATGATGAAACAGATTGTGAGACTGACCTTGTGGGAGATGCAAAAGATTGGGTATCTTTTCAGAAGGTTAGTGATGCAGTTGGAGAAAACAGTGAGAACTGGTCTTGTGTGCCTCTTTTATGGATGGAAGTTCTGGAAGGAGGTGTGCCACATCAATATCCACCAAGCTTTTGCAAGGCTGTCTTGTGGGCTGTTGCACAACTTGCAGTTGTTGATCTGCCAGCAGGTGATTGCATTTGTTTTCCGAAGATTTGCTTTTCTTGAGGAGACTTGCATTGTCTAGTAGGTAACTGATTAGCTGATGGAGAGTTCATGGGTTTATCTCCTAGACACCTCTCTGGGCAGGTAATTCAGTGGAAACCCTGTGCAGGTTTTGACAGGTTTGGAGATGCAGCAGCTTTGCAGTGGGCAAAACCTCAAGGCTATGATGACAAAAAGGATGCTGATGCCTGCGTGAATGCTGTTCCAGCTGAACCACATTACCTTAAGCTGGTTGGCACCTTCAAGAAGTATGTTTTGCAATAAAAATTAAAACCCAATGATGTCATCTACTTATGTAGATGAGGATTATTAGAATGATGTACTTCACTGTCTACTTTTGTCTTTGGACTTACCAGACTGATTGGGTATTGGGTGCTGCTCAAAGGTGTGCAGATGGATATTTGGTTCAATTGCGGAACAGCAAGTGGGTTGATATGTGGTCATGGGAACCTGGGTTCGCAGAACCTATTCTGCTCTTGCTTCTGGATTCAAATTCTGTAAGTATGAGATCTACAGCAGTAAGTTCTTTTTTATGTTGATGATATGAGGGTTGGTCCCAGGGACCACTTTTAAAGGGGAAAAAACAATTGACAAAGTTACTTCCAACAACATTGATTCTTTGCTTCATTGATGTGTTACTGTTTTTTGTATAAAAATGTGGCATGTGCCCTTTTGGTTATGGACAATGGGTGGGGTTGACAGATGTGGAAGCAGTTCAGTAGGGATGTACTCTGTAATTTTGCAAATGATACGTCACTGGAGCATGGCCTCGAGCTTCTTTGCAGCAACCATGTGTCTATTAAAGCTGTTAGACGTGCAGTGCTGCATGCTTCAAAAATGGTTCATTTGCCCTAAACCTAAACCCTAAACCCTAATAGGTTGATTGGTGGTTGAGTTTATTGGAGTTAGAGAGAGAAGGAACAGTTGGGTGCCCTGGGTTTGAGGCTAGAGAAGGTGTCATGAATCTGAGGATGATATTTGAAAAAACTGGGGACTTGGGCTTTTTTTTTCTTCATATCATGTAGGTTCTATGGCAACTGAATACATGATGTTTGTTTTGTTGTTTCTTTGTGGCAGTTGCTCACATGGCCAGTCCAAAAGTGTTCTCATGGCCTCACTCAATTATTCTTTCTGGGCTGTAAACTGCTAACCCTGGGTCAACATGCATCAGAGGGTATCACTAGTTCTCAGGCATCACCACCACAAAAATCTGAAGATGGGGGTTTTCTCAGGCAACCAGTCCTGAGCCAACAGTCCTCAGCAAGTCAGGAGGAGGACAATGCTGCTCGTTTGATACGCAGGAAACTTGATTGGGCATATCAAAAGCTTCGTGACCAGGTCTCATGTACTCTGTGGCCACTTGTAGTCAAAGCAATTATGGAAAGCAAACAGCTCATAGAGGACAAGCAACAAGGGGTAAGGAACAATTTTCTTAAAACTAGAAATATGATGTAGTTGTGCCTCCTGCTCTTGCTGCTCTCCCTTTTGTGTCCCATACTGCATTTGTGTCCCTGTTTTACAAGTACAGCTGCAAAGACTTTCTTTGTATCTTGTATTCTTATACAACCAATGCCTTCATTTGTTCATCCTTGTGTTTGCAGTCCACATTTATACGCATGCTTCAATTGTTACCATTGGTTTGCAAGCACGTGACTCCTTCTCTACGACGTCAGCTTTTTGGAGTTTCAAACCATCCACATTCTGCTCTGTCTCAGACTGCAGGTGGTCTTTGGTGGTTTGATGATCTGATTCATCTAGGCAGCATTGCACCAAGAGCTGTCTACAGGTGGTGGAAAGAGGCAATCTTTACAATTACTGGGGACTTGGTAGGATCTGGGTTTTGCTTTCCTCCAGAGCTGAATGATGTTCTTGGCAGGTTGCTTCACCCAGGTGACTTGCTTCTACTACTGAATTGCAACTGCCCAATTCATATATTTCCTAGTGCCCTGTCTTTTGTCTGACTGCCTCTTCTTTCATTTGTTTCGGAGCTACTCCAGCTTAAGGTTGGTGATGCACAAACCACAGTCAAAGACTTTTGATTCAGTGAATCTTTTGTTGACAATTGCAGGATCTGCTCTGAATGATGAGGAAAGAATGCAGCTTGCGCCCATCTTGAAATCCTTGTCTGGGGTGAATATTGGGCATGGTATTTTAGACAATCTACCAATTCGAATACAACACAAAGATCCACTTTCTTCTGTAGAGATGGACGACGATGTTGTGGAGCTACAGATGCCGAAACCCGAGATCATCAACTTAGATTCTGACAATGATGAGCATGATACACTACATGGATCAATGTCCAAGTTGGGTCTGCAAGGATCTGAGGTCAAAGCACTACAGATGTCCGATCATGTACATGCAACATATGAAACTCCAGATGATGCAAATACCCAGGACTTGTTTGGGACTCGTTTCCAAAGAGGGAGGGATGTCAATTCACTGGTCACTGAAATCAGCGGTCACAGTGTATCACCAGTAGAATTACAGGACAATGGCAATAAAGAAGATCATGAAGAAGATCAAGAGTTGGAGGAGGAAGATGGTGTGCCACTGGCATCTCTCTTCTCAAAGCCCAAGCCAGCACAAAAGCCCCATGTGCCTGCTCCTCATCACTCTTATGCATCAGGTGCCCATTTGTGCTTCCACATTTCACACTGTGATCATCTTGGGAAAAGCAATTTTGGAGTGGTTCTTTCTTTGGGCTGGCAATATATATATATATATACACACACACATATAAATTTTTTTGCTGACGGACCTTTGCCTGACAGGCCCTAGCAAGGTCACAACTCTAGACAGATTCTTACAGACAAAAGCCAGGTCAACCACTCGGCGTCCTGGTGCTGGGTCTCATGCTAAGGGAGAGAGGAGGCAAAGAGTACCAAGTGGCAGAAGTGGCTGGAAACCACAGCAGCTTCCAACTCCAAGTGGTACTAAGACTGGGAGCAAGCTTAATTCCTTGAGAGCAGAACATCGTGTGGACTTGGAACAGCGAGCTGCAGCAGAACCCATTGTTCGAAGTCAAGTGCGGGAGAGAGTCCTCAAGGAGTCTCTAGGCATTCCTAATCATACAACAGAGAAAGAAGGGCAGAAGATCCAAATAGTAAGTTCTTCTGTGGACTGTGTTATGTGTGGTATGATGTACACCTCTTTTGTTTTCTTATGGTCTCAGCCCCCTTCCGGACCTCTCTTGAAGACAAAACTGATGCTGCATGTACATTGGGTTGTCCAGGTGATGCCAGGCAAGGACATACCAGAGAGGAGGTCCCCGGTTTTGATATCAGAGACTGACCCAATTCTGCAGGAGCTAGTCATGGACGTGGATGCAGATCCATTAGCCAGGGCTTTAGACAGTGCACGAAGGCCAGTGTCTCTGAAGGATGGCAATGTGCCACAACGGCGCCAGATTATTACACTAGGAATATCCGGAGAGCAAGTCCGTGTGGGTGGTTCTGTGCGTGTCCTTCCGAGGGCACCTCCTCCTAGATTGGATGAGTGGTTCCGTCGTATTCTCATAATGGACTTCTTTGCAGCCACTGGAGTCAGTGATTATTGCCCAGAAAGTGACCTTTCAGATCCGTTGGTCAAAGTTCCTCTCCGATTTGAGTCTTCACAGAAATACATTGAGGTATTCCAGCCTTTGTTACTGGAAGAGTTTCAGGCTCAGTTGCAACGCTCGTATGGAGAACTTAGCCTGTCTGATGGAATGACAACGGGTACTATGCGATTGATGTCACTGGAGCGTGTGGATGATTTCCAGCTGGGTCGGTTCATGGCAGAGGGAGGTGCAGATGGTGCTGCTCGAGCTTGCTCGGAAAATGATCTCTTGTTGTTGACAAGACAGCCATTATGCTTGGGTGAACCGCAAAGCTGTCATATGCTTGCCAAGGTGATAATTTCTCAATGTCCTCCCCACCCCCCAACTTTGTATTGGGCAATGTCTGATTGCTGCAGTTTTCAACCTTGTGTGGGGAACTTCCTTTTTTGAACAGGTGGATTGCCGGGAAAGAGAACACAAGAGCCGTGCAACCATTTTGCTGCTAAAATTGTACTTACCCACCAGTAATGCTCGCTTAGTGAAGGCAAAACGGCTGCTTGTGGATCGCAGCAAGTGGCACATCTCCAGGATCATGTCACTGACCCCACAGCTGCGAGAGTTTCAAGCCCTCTCTGCAGTCGGAAACTTGCCCCTTTTGCCTACAATTCTGTGTACAGAAGCAAGGGAAAATGATTCCACAGGAGGAAGTTGTGCTTTCGGCAAGCTCCAGGGTGGTGGTCACCCATCTGGTTTACAATGTCTCCCTGCAGCTCTCCAGTCTAGATTGAGACTAGATTTCAATGAGAGTCAAGTCAGTGCCATTGCTGCAGTTATTGGAAAGAGAGGACGTGCGGCTCTCGAGCATCAGCTTGCTTTAGTGCAAGGACCTCCAGGTGAGGACTAGATCTCCCTGGAACAATGCTCATATGGATTGGTCACCAATGTCCATCTATAACAATACCATGCTTTCATGTGTGAGAAGGTGGGTGCAAGAGTAAGGTGATGCCTTTCTTCAAGATTATAGATACCCTAAACCCTAAACCTAGAGTAATGTACCAGAGTCAACAAATTGCTTTCCTTGTTTTTTTTGTGATCTGTGTGCTGAATGGGAGGGATCAGGCACGGGTAAAACCCGCACAATTGTGGCAATTGTCAGCTCTCTTTTGACTGGTGGTCAGCAATCAACAAACCCATCCGGGAAGGAGAATCAATCCCGTCTAAACAAATCGATCAGCACATTTCCAAGACAACCACGCATGAAGGAATCAGCTGCAATGACCCGAGCCTGGCAAGATGCAGCACTAGCAAGAGAGATAGGAGTAACTGGGAACAAGGGGGTTGGGGGATCAACTGATGTGCAATGGGGTGGGCCGCACAAGCATAGGGTTCTGGTCTGTGCACAGTCCAATGCTGCTGTGGATGAGCTTGTTTCCCGCATGTGCAAAAATGGATTGTATGGTCCAGATGGAAACTTTTTCCGTCCCAACTTGGTGAGGGTTGGTAACATAAAAACAGTCCATCCGGAATCATTGCCTGTGTTCATTGATACACTCGTTGAGGAGCGGCTTGGAGCTGAGAAGCAGGGTGAGGCAGATGCACTGGAGGAAAAAACCCAAAAGCAATCAGCCATGCTACGTACAAAGCTGGAGGAAGTCATTGAAAACATTCAGGTGCAATTTCTTTATCTTTTCCTTGTAGCCTTTCAGTTCTTTCTAAATAGACGAGATGTCTCCTCCTCAGAATTGAGGGGGTGCAGATGCAACAGAGAGAGAATCTGGAACAATCTTTAAAAATCATCACTTACCTCTAGCTACATGTGTGTAACTGCAGGTTTTGGAGGCACTCCATTCTCAGCGACGGAGAGGGGAGAAAGGGGAAGAATCTGGTGTCCAGGCAGAGGACAATACAACAACAACAAAAGAGATGGGGTCCTTAGATCCCATTTCACAATCGGAAGTGCTGAAACGAGCAGCAAGGATCATCAAAGAAGGGGAGACAGCCGTGCAAGCAAAACTCAACAGTCTTTTCCGTCAGCGTCGTGAGCTCTCTAATGAGCTGGCATCTGCAGAGAGAGAGCAGAAGAAACTATTTGAAGCAGGAAGGACAAAGAGGCAGGTGAGGTTCCCATCTCAAAGAGAAAAATGAATAGTACCCACTGTTTAATACTGTGGTCTATCCATGGACCACTCGTTTCTATGGCTGCTTACCAGCACCAGTGCACCATGCAGAGAAAACAACTATTGCTTTATGTTTCTTGCTTGACTTAGGGGAGACTCGGTCTTTCTTTGGCTTAAAAAGAACAGTTTTTTGGCTTGCCCTGGTTTCCCTTAATTGTGGCTTTTCTGGAGATACTCATGGAAAGTAGTTATTGTTATTATTGCTTGACTCTTATGTGCCAGGCAATTCGCAAGGCTATTATTCGGGAGGCAGATGTGGTTGTTACAACTCTAAGTGGCTGTGGAGGAGATATATATGCAATATGCATGGAAACCTTCAGGGAGAACAAGAAGTCACAGGGCGCCTCAGATGATGGGTTCTTCAGTGCAGTGGTTATTGATGAAGCTGGCCAGGTATGTCCTGCTGCAGTTAGTAGTTGTTCCAAGCTATATATCTATATTTCATGACCCATCATTCAATGTGTTTAAATGACTGGACTAAACCCTAAACCCTAAACCTGCTATTCAACTGCTTGGAGACATCGGGTGTTCTTGGAGTCATAGTTTTGGCATGGTGCAGGCATCTGATGCTTATAACTTTTCCTAGCCCTCAACCTGGCAAGTGTGCAGTCATTTTGGAGGACTTTTGATGGCTAAGATGTATTGCAGTTAATGCTATCTGACTGTAAATAATCAACCCATCAGATGCTATTGACTCCAGTCCCACATTTAAGGAGTGGGTTCTGGCAATCTGTGATGTTGATAGAAGGAAGTGGAGGCCACTTGTTTTTCTCATAGATGTGAACTGGAACTTGGGGACATCATTTGTGATAGGAGTTGTTGACCATTATTTCTCAACTTGTCGTCTAATATTTGGGACTGATTCATGCTCTGGAAGGTTCGTTGTCTCAGGCTCTGGAACCAGCAACTCTTATCCCACTTCAGCTTCTAGCACATACGTATGCGAGATGTGTGATGGTATTGATCCTCTTTGCCTCCTCTGTCTTTTCTTTGTTTGCTTTAGAGTTGTCCTCGATCACTTTTCATAAGGTGCAAAAGTGATTTTGAAAGTGGATGTTATATGACTCTTAACTCATTATTGGACTATGTAGGTTGGAGATCCAAAGCAGCTGCCAGCAACAGTGATCTCTCAAGTGGCATCCAAGATGGCTTATGAGTGCAGCATGTTTGAGCGACTCCAGCGTTCAGGCTACCCTGTTACGATGCTTAGCACACAGGTAATCACTTTAATGGCAGTGCAACATGTATCTTTTGGAGCAGCAGTCAAGAGGCACTTGTAGCATTGATCTAGATGCAGCACAGTACCTTCAAACTTATTTTTTATGGTCTCCAATTCTTGTATCTGCAGTACCGAATGCACCCAGAGATTCGCCAGTTTCCATCAGCCTATTTCTACGAGAATAGGCTGGCAGATGGCCTTGCAGAAGGAAGTCGGGTTGCATCCTTCCACAAGGATTGGTGCTTTGGGCCATATGTCTTCTTTGATGTGGTTGATGGGTATCAACGGACCAAGGGCACCTCTGCTTCTCAGTCACTGTTCAATGAAGCTGAGGCAGAAGCTGCTCTTAGTATTTACAAAGCCCTACAACACAGGTATCCCATGCTCTTTCACTTCCACTTCCACTTCTGTGCTAAACCCAAATCTGGTTGTCAGAATTTGGCAATCTCTGTGTAGTTGTGGGGCTAGATCACCAGACTGGTGACACAGCATCTGAGAGCAATTTTTCCTTACATTTATGTCCGCTTGTGTTTGTCAGGTACCCAATGCAGGCAAGGAAATGGGGATTTGGTGTAATAACACCATACAAGCAGCAGTTAGGGTTGCTTCGGGAGCGTTTCATTCGTTCACTGGGGAGTGGGGCCACATCTGGGATTGAGTTCAATACTGTGGATGGTTTCCAAGGACGGGAGGTTGACATTCTCATTTTGTCTACAGTTCGGGCACCGACTGGGCAAGATGTGAGGTGGAACAAAGAGGGGACTGGTAAAGGCATTGGTTTTGTGGCAGATGTTCGACGAATGAATGTGGCACTCACCCGGGCTAGGTTCTCTCTGTGGATTGTGGGCAATGCTGCCACTCTTGAAGGGAGTGGTCCCTGGGCAGCTCTGCTTGCCAATGCTAGAGAAAGGCAGTTGGTATTCTCGATCAAAAGACCATATGCTCTTCAAGATACTCCTGCTGCTGATACCCATCAGCGATCTTCTTCACACAGGGTTTCAACACCCCATTCTAGATTGATTGCTGACACTGTGGATACTCATCAAGGTCAGAGGTCCTTTGACATGGCCAAGGTTAGTAACGAGGGCAGATGGCCTGAGAACCAGGATAGGGAGGTGAATGATTATTTAGGCAGTTCGCATGAAAGAGCAAATAGGGATGAAGAGATGGCAAGAGGAGGTTATGGTAAAATAGATTCTGAGAAGAACAAAGGAGCTGGATATGGGGCTACTGGACAAAGTCCTAGAGATTCAGGAAGTGGAAGACCCCATCGTCATGACCAAAACAGCAGCGTTGTTGCCTTCCAACAACATATGGTGAAAGAGAGTGATCAGAAGGAAGGTTGTATGATGGGTACTGAAACAGAAAAACAACCAAAGGAAGATGAACTGAGAAAGGAAAAGAGTGAAGCAAATGACAAGGTGGAAAGAGGAAATGGAAGTAAGCATGTAGAGGGGGAAATAGGTGGAGGAAAAGAACTCAGGGAATCTTGTAGAGAAGTTTGTTCTAGATCTGCTGGGCAAAGGCCGGAAGGCACATCAACTTTGTTGAGTATCAAGATGAATCCCTCTGAACTGAATAGTGATACTGAGCCCACTCAAACTCCAAGAGATGTGGGAAGTTCAGATAACCAGATTAGGGTTACAGGTTGCTTAACTGCAGGTGAGGGTGGCCCCAAGTCTGGTAAAAGCATAGGTCCTTTGCGAAACCTTCCTGACCATGCAGCCACACGAAAGAGGCAGAGAGAGGAAGCTGCTGAAATCCTGGGATCTGGGTTCTTGAACACCTCTGAAAGGAATGACAACTTGACTGGCCGAAAACAGCAGCGTCAAACTATGCAAAAGCCTGGTATTGGGAAACCAGAAAGTTTCAAAGCAGGTGAATTTCCCAATCTCTTTCTGGCCCATTTCTGAAAGATGCGTTGTGGCAACCATTTGTGAACTGCTAAGCTCACTTGGTAATGTTACAATTGCCTGGCTTAGAGACTTAGGATGCAGATTATATCATAACCATTGGCCCTAAGTTTTGAGCAGGTTGCTTATAAACTAATCTACACCCATTTTTGGGGTTGATGAGGTCAGTGGGTAGCAATGAAGGTGGGGGCCAGATGCTTTTTGAGTGACACTCTCAAGGCTATGATCACCCTCATTCTTGTCGTGTTTGTTTTGGTTTGGGCAGAATTGACACAATGATTTCCTCAAAGGGTCTTTCTGGAGTTATCTCTGCAATGTCAGGAATTATTTGTTGAGTATATCATTTCTGTGACACAGTGGGGTTGTGCCATTTCTGATTTTTTGCAAATTTAGGCCTGCGAGCTTCACAAGGACGCACAGACATAGTCAACAACACTTCACTGCACCAAACAAGAGAGTCAAACATAAAGTTGCAGGATCAAGCATTGGTCACCAGGCTTTCTCATCCCCATGCCCGAAACTCTGGTGATATGAGCCAAAGACCCTCAGTAGCAGATCCTCGCAATAGGAATTCTCAGTTGAGCTCCAGAGAAAGCTTGGAGAGTCAGTGGGATTTGTTTGAAATGTATCTGAAGATTGGGAAGGTGCAGGATCCAGATCCAGCAGTGCAACAATCAGCTTTGAAACCACCTCCATCAAAGAGCCAGAAGGTTGTTTCTGGATCTTGGTTCTGACTTGAGATGTACAGGAACCACTTCTTCAGATTACACTATTTAGGTCAAGGCCATGTCAGTTTTCTATTTGAGGGTGGTGTGATTTGTGCTCATCCAATTTGTCAGACAATTTGCTCATGTGTAGTAACATGTCTTGATATGTGCTTTGTGCACAGGGACCACAAGTTGCAGGGGCTCCAGCCAATTCAAAGCCCTCATTTGTGGATGACATATTGTCAGGTTTGGGTAGTTTGAGCCGGGCTCAGGTCAAGGGGAGTAAAGAGCTTCCTTTGAATGCCTCGAAAAGGTCAAGACCTTCATGATATCAAGTGTCCCCATTGACGAACAGTTTGTGGGCAGGTTGTTGTGCATATGAATTTGTTATCATTATTGGGCTTTGCACCTTTCAACACCAGGTACGGTGCTGGCATACAGGAAGACATTTTGTTATCTCTATCCTAAATTGGGGTGGGGTCCGAAATGGCCACAAAAGGCTTCAAAGAATCGCAAGTTGAGTATCAATTGATGGTAGAATGGATAGTTTTTGTAAATAGGATTTAGTGGGTCTTTTCAAGCAAAAGGATCCAGGGGGGCTACAGCAAGGCTGACCTTAAATCTGTAACCCCTGTCATGTTTCGAATGATACATAACAATTTTGTAACTGTAGTCATCATTGCAGATGCTGGGAGACACCTTCCCTTCCAAATTGAAGGGTACTACTCCCTATCTTTTTGCTATGCTCATTATTCAGTTGTATATCAGTTTTTCAATTGTCAGAAGAGAAAATGGAATCATCCTTGAAAGTAGTGGCTGTTACTACCTGTATTTGAACTGTTCTGATGAGTCACACAATACTGATGATTCTCATTTGATGCCAGGGTTGATATTTGTGTGTCCTGGTGACCACCAGTCCTGTACATGGGAGAAATGTACACATTGAATCATTGTATCTTTTTCTGGCCAAGACTGCAAAAAGAGATGCGAAAAGAGAAATTGCAATCTTCTTAATTGTTGACTGCTACCGATTGTAAGAACTTCCAACATTGTCCTAGTTTATATGCTGGAAATTAACTCCTAACAATTGTTGACCTTATCTATGTTCTCTTTCACTGGGCCTGACTTGGGGATACAGCTAACAGCTTGTTAGAAAGGTCTACTGTTGGGTCGCCCCCACCCAAGAAAATAACCCAAGAAAATAAAAGTTGACCTTATTCCTAAAAGATCAGGGTTTAGAAAGACAGATCTTTTCCATAACCAAATTTATTTACAGCATTTCATTTGTTTGATTCTGTGTTTACACTTTTTGTTTATTGCTGTGAATGTGGTGTTAAAACAGAAGTTGGTATGTGATCAAGAGCATAGAAGATTCTTTTTTGTGGTTCTTGCCTATGGAATCTGAATGTAACAAGCAGATGAATGTGGCAAGAGAAAACACAGAGCCAGTTTGTGTTTTGCCTGTCCTGCTTCATACACCTGGATTTGAGTCTGGAGTCTTGTCATGCTCCAGAGTCAGCCTCTTTTCTTCATCTCTGGATCATTAGGTAGGTGGCAAAATGAGTGAGTGAGTGACTGAAATACACACGTGGTGAAAACAGAAGACTGAATTTTTTGTGGGTTGTGGTGTGGATGGCAAAATAACTAAGTGACTGGATACGCATGTGGTGGAAATAGAAGATTGGACTGAAATATTTGTTGACTGCTTCCATTGTAATCAGAGTGCTGTTGGGCAATTGAGTTAAGAAATGGATAGTTCATGGTGGTGACAATGCATTTTGCTCCATCTAGATGAGCTGGCTACAAAAGCTCTGTCTCTATTGCATTCTAGCTATGTAAACTAGTCATATCCTAAAAGTCTAGTTACAATGCTAAGTAGATGAAGGGTTTTTAGTAGGCTACATCAGTCTCCTTTTAGCAGTATGATCTCCTTCAAAAACTTGGCCACCTTCAAAACTCACTCAAACTGAACCAAGGAAATAGTTGGATCAAAAGTAGCTTCATAATTCAAGCATATTCGCCCAGGCCATGTGCTACTTGAACATTTGACCACAAGTCATAAGCAACTTGTTATGGAAAGTTGTGAAGTGTGAAAAGCTTTTGTGCATACATAGCAACAACAAGCTTCAGATAAGGATTTGAACAACAAGCTTCAAATAAGGATTTGAACTATTGTGCATTTTCTCTTCATGAAAACAATTGAACTAAAACAACATTTATCTTCCACGTAACCAAGAACATGAATCATGGCCATCTAAATTAGCTTTAAGAACATTGGAAAAGAGTGAGATAGTAGTTGCGATGCATGGAAGACTTGTTAGATATGCTTGAAGGGATTAACAGTGATCAATTAGCGTTGTCAAACGGAAGGACCACTATTTCAGCTATTGCTTGAGTAGCATTAGACTCCATTGTTAACTTAAATATTGAGCATCAAAATCCCACCCCCAAAGAATGACAAAAACTATAGGAGCATATTTGCTCTCTTTAGCATGTGCACATGGATGTGGGGGTGCAAAAGAAACCTCTAAGGACTGCCAAATGTCAAGGAAGGGTCATTTTTGCATCTACTTGCAATGAGTACTAGGGATAAGCAATTCCCATGGCATCCATCACTAATTGCTTTGGAAATTGAGCATCCAACTCCAAAATTAGTCCTTTAGTAACCTCTACCATACACCACAATAAACACTTTGCATTTGTGTGCAAAAATTGGACACCGCCTTTGCCATACACAAATTTGCCTCACAAACACCAAATGATGCATTAGAAAAAAAAACAATTGAAGCTTTGCCATACACCACAATAGGCATCTTGCATTTGTTTGCATAAATTGGACAATGCCTTTGCCATACACCAAACAACTCCAACATTACACTCTACATAAAATAAGACAACAAATGCCATATACCACAAAACACCATCTGCATCTATAGCCATAAATTGGACACTATCTATGGCATTCATCAAATAATTCAAGCATCTAGTAATCATAAATTAAAAACAAAGGGAAATTTGCCATAACCCAAGCACCAACATCTACATGTGAAAATGGAGATTGGAAAGTTCCTACTTGAGAAAATTTCACTCAAATAATAATGATGACATCAAGTGAAATGTCATCAAGTGAAAACTAAAGCCAACAACAAAATTGAAACATCCAACTCTCCATTTGCCAATCCATTCAAGCATCCAATGATGCAACAATGCACAAATGTATCCAAGTCTACCATACAACACAAAACATCCAATGATGCATCAATCCACAAATGTATCCAGTTTACTATACACCACAAAACATCCAATGATGCATCAATCTAGAATTGCAATTCAACTTTGTCAACAACCCACTAACTTCAAAACACCATTTGCACTTGCATGTAAAATGAGGCATTGTGATGAAAAATCAAGGGATGATAACCTATATGGATGATGCAGTACCTTCAATCATCAAAAGCAAAATACAACAAGCTTTTGGCAGTTGATGGTGATGGGGAGAGGGAGTGGAATTGTTGTTTTCTATTTTTGCTTCTGTTTTTTTCCTTGTAGGTTATGAGCATGGTGGGGTTTTTATGATCAACAATGTGAGCTCTTTTTATGGCTTTGTTTTCATTGAGCTTTGTGTGGTGTATTTCTATTGTGTGGTTGTTTTTGTTTAAACATCAATCAAGGATGGAACTAGTGTGGAATTTAAATACCACAAACTTTTCGACTATGAGGCAATTAAAGATTTTTGGAGATTTTTTCTTTGTTTAGTAGTCATGTTGCGATGTTGCAATGTTTGCGTATAATTGAAAGGATGAATGTTCGATTGTGGAAACTATAGTTTTTCTAGTTGAAGTTATGCAATTTTCATTGCGCCATGTACCTTTTAGGAAAATGTAATTTAAAAACAAATTGTGGGTCTATGATCAAGGGTATGATGAATTGCATTAGGGATTTCGAGAGTGACCACTTTGGCAAAACAATTGTCTTGTGTGGGAAGTTGTTATGGGGTGATTTAGGTTTGGTGGTGTGAAAGGAGAAAGTACCCAACTTGTTTGGGACCTCCAAATGCATTTTATGTTTCTACAATTTGGGTTTTCATTGGATTCCAATTGGGGGAGTATGGGCTGCTTTTGTAAAACTTCCTAAACGAAACCATATGAAAAGTTGAGTTCTAGAATTTTGGGATTTAAGAGTCATCACCATTGTTGGGAGGTTTTGTATTATGTGACTTTGGGTTGTGTGGGTTCAATAATACATGGGAATTGTGGTGCAAGGTGTTTATGTAAGGCTTTGATTTGTGAAAGTATGCCAATTGATGCTCATGAAAGTGAAATTGAAGTGAACTAACCCTTGTAGACCCATAGTCAATACTTCATAGATAATTAAGGTAGTTTATAGTTGAAGCTTGTACACCTCATTTGAATTTGGTAGAAAGATTGTGTGGATTTGTGTAATTTGTGTTTGGTAATTCTTTTGTCATTTACACATAACCATTGATTAAAGGGGAACTTGATATGCCCATGTCTTTTTGTTATAACACATCACATATTCATCAACAACCCAAACATCCATGGACTAGAAAAGGAAAACCTAGGGAAATTTTGTCCCATATAATCCAAGCAATAGTAATTGCATTTGCCAAGCAACATTGGAAATTGAACTATGCCATACACCACAAACTAACATCATAATTTTCAAAAATGGAAATCGATTATTGCATCTGCCATTCCCCATATGCATGTGCCACAATAACTTGTACATATGAACATTATATTTTATTCACAAACAATAAAAATGACATAATTTTAACACGGGCTAAGAACTTATATATTTGCATTCAACTTTCACCAATGCCACTAATAATGCAAATGGTTGTGCCACAATAACAAACATATGAACATAATATTTTATTCACAAACCATATACACTAGAAGAAATTTGAAAATCAATGACTAGATTTGCAATTCATTTGTATTTGTAATGGACACATGTGACTAAAAATAACCTAGTTGCCTAAAACAAGTGCTATAAGATAGTTAATTGCAAAGGACATGACGTGGCCATGAAGTTGAAAGTGTAGTCGCAAACCTTACAATTAGGCCATAATTTTTTATCCATTGTCATGGATGCTCCTTAATATGATGTGGAACCCCAATTTGCAATTGCATTTGTGACTACATTTGGGATAGTCACATGCTGCCAAATGTGCCATTGATGGGTGGTTAGGATTTAACCCCATGGCAATTTATAGAGCTAATGGCCATAAAACATGTGGCAATTTTCCATTTGTTCAAAAAAGATATGTTATAATTAAAATAATTAAATATTATAATTACAGTAATTTAATGGCATAATTACAAAAAATAATTATTAAATAAAAATAATTATTTAAATTAAATATTATAATCTATCCTAGGCTAAACTAGGATAGGCAACCTATTTTAAACTAGGCGAGGGTAAAATAGGCTACCTAGCATAGGCTAAGTAGGTAGATAGGATCCTATTTATTTTGTTGGGGACAAACCTTTTGATTGGCTCATCCCATATGGCACATGCACTATTTTTATAATGCATGCCTTGAAACTAGTCCATTCTTTCACCTACTTATATATTTTACAAGTTTGAAGTTGTAGACAAAAGATATGGGATAAATTCTAATGAAAGGAAAACACTACAACACTACAACATTATCACATCCTTTGTTCCATACAAAAACATTATTATATACCAACACAATAAAATATTTACTATTTTCCCTAACTATTTACTACCTACCCTACTTACTATCTACTACCTACAAACTAATCTACCATATTACTAATTAATTAATATAAAAACACTATGACATATCTACACAATAAAATACCTACTGCTTAACTTAGCTACTTACTACCTACTACCTATCCTACTTATCACATATTACCTAGGCTACATATTTATTATCTACTACCTAGCCTACCTAATAATTTAATTATTTAGCCTACATTTAATAAATTACTTGTTTAACATAGTTAATTAATTAAACAATTAATACAAAATATCCACTACGATATATCCACAAAATAAATACCTCTTGCTTAATTTATAATTTACCTAAAACCAATAAATGCATTTCTTACTTATTACTTAGGTAACATACCTAATATCTACTACTTAGCCTACCTAATAAATTAATTACCTTGCCGACATTTAATAAATTAATTATTTAACATAACTAATTAATTAATCAATTAATACAAAAACACAATGACATATTCACAAAATAAAATACCTCTTGTTTAACTTATAACCTACCTAGGTTACATACCTACTATTTATTACCTAGCCTACTTAATAAATTGATTACCTAGCCTACATGTAATAAATTAATTATTTAACATAACTAATTAATTAATCAATTAACACAAAAACCAATGTGACATATTCACAACATAAAATAGCTCTTGCTTAGCTTACCTACCTACCTACTACCTACTAGTACCTATCCTACTTATTACATATTACCTAGCCTATCTAATTAATTGATAATTAAGTACCTAATCTAGTTTTTGTTGAAAATTTAACTACCACAAAAACAAGAATAAACAAAATTTTAAACCAAATTGGTGAAAAAAAAATGTTATGGTGATATATAACCAAAATTAAAATGGTTGATTTATATTAATGCATTGAAATAAAAGTATATTTATGTTGAAAAGTTATGGAAATGCCATGTGTGCCATGTAGGCTAATTTGAGATAGTCGACAACTTATATTATCCATAGTTGTAAAAAAATTATAGTTGTTGTCACCATGCAACTCAATTATCATCCATATGTGGATAGACAAGAGATTACAAACAAAATATATCAAAATTTCATCTACATTTTGACCTAATTTTTTTGTAATTATATCATGCAACTGCATATTCAAGTAATAGTTGGTTGGACCCATCATTTAGTTGCACATGTAGTAGTATATACATGCAACTTCATGGACACATAGGATTACAAAGTTCATAGTCACAAATGTAGTAGGTTTGGACAATAGTCACATCGTAGTTGCAAAATGATGGTCGAAATGGAAAGATTTCTTCTAGTGATATAAAAGTGGCATAATTCTAACATGGAGTAGGAATTTATGTGTTTGCATTAAATTTTCACCAATGCCATTGAGAGTGCAAATGTTGCTTGAATGATTAAATTCTTAAAGTCAATTCAAATTGGATTGAATTATATTCAAATTCTTAAATAAAATTCAAATTCATTGAATGGAACTCAAATTAAATCAAATTGAATTGAATTGAATTGAACAAAATATTATTTTCTTTGGATTTAGTAGGGTTATTGTTTTCATTGAAATTTCATTGAAATTGAATTTGCTTAAATTTGACCAAATAGAAGTGAATTAATTTCAATTAAATACAACCAAATATGAAGTTGTGAAAAAACACATGTTAATTTGCCTTTTCATATCCATGAAAGTGAGCTAGTGAAAAACATGAAGTAGTTAGCTTTGGAATTTCATATTTGTCAAGCTAACAACCATATTATAATTTTCAAGTTGATGACCATACTATTGGACCATAGACATGTTTCACCTAAACCAATTCCCATTATCATCATCATTAACCATTTGAACATTACCATGAGCATATGTAGATGAAATACAAATATTTTTCCAACTCTACCATTCAAACTCAACAAAACCATTGAACTTTATGCCTTTGCCATTGAAAAAACAACTTTGAAAAATGTTAGTAGATGCATTATAATTGTAGATGCAAAAACTAAATTGTATTCTACTAACATTTACAATACAAGTAGGTTCCAAAACAAATTTAATAAATATTCAAGTTTCCACCTTTTATGTTCCAACAACTCAAATTGATAATCTACATGCAAGTCTCTACCTTTGCCATGAAAGAGACAACCCTAAAAATAAATCAACAAATGCATTCAAAGTTTTTGCATCTATCACTAAACAAAACAAAAACAAAAATAAAAAGCATTAAAGTGTGTTCCTTTGCCATTGAGCAAACAATTAAAATTTTCACCTCTACTATTCCACAAACAATTCAAAATAAATCAAAAGCCTTGCATTCAAACTTTTGCATATACCATAGAGCAAATTTGTTTGAAATTTTTTTAAAAATGAATTCAAGATTATACATATAACATTAAGTTAACAACTAAGAAAATTCAAGTTTTTACCTTTGTCATTGAGCAAAAAATTCTAAAAAATTCAACAAATGCATTACATTTTCCAGCTTTACAATAGAGCAAACAATTGAAGAAAAATATGACTTTGCATTTAAGTTTCTATATCTACCATATCATAAACAATTCAAAGAACAATCACCAAAACAATTAGGTTTTGCCTATGTTGTTTTGCAAGCAACTCAACATCTCAAAGCAATGTTAAACCTTTGCATTTCACTTTCCACTTTTGTCATTGATAAAAACACTCATAAAAAATTCAAGAATATATGCAAGTTTTTTCACCTTCGCCATGGAGTAGACAATTCAAAGAAATTTTTGACTCTACATTTGTTGTAATAAATAGCTCAAAAAAATCACAAAAAATGTCATGTTTTGCCTCTACGATTCCATAAACAACTCAAAGCAATTTTGAACCTTTATATTTCATTTCCACCTTTTCATTGATCAAAGAACTAAACAAAAAGAGGAAATGTATGCAAGTTCCATGTACTTTGGCATTCCACAAACAACTCTAAAACACTATTGTCTTTACATTCCAAGTTCCACCTTTGTGATTTCACAAACAACTTGTAAAAAACTAATAAATGATTTAAACACAAAAAAAACCATGAAACCCTAAAGCATAGTATGTCTCACCTCTACCATTAGGGTTGAGTTGGAGTGTAAACAATAAACAATATTCTAGCATGATCCTCTTTTTATAATTCATGTTTCCTCGAGCTTAACATACCAAGACCCCATTTGCACCAAAACACAAAACATTTTTGGATAAATCCTACTTTGTCATCCCTTCTTAGGCGCATCATTTCAATGAGGTCATTAGAGCTTTATTCGTCCACAAAACTTTCAATGCACGCCAAAACACATACCCTTTGACATTAGACCCTTTGCCAAAGGCAACTTTGTTGCCTATTCATATTAAAATTTTCTAATGGCATGAAAAGACTTTTTGGACCTTCCCATCCAAGTCTTTTTTCTACATCTTCAAATTATGAATTAGAAAACTCTTCAATCTCTATTGAGTTGACAAGGACTTTAGGCACATCGAACTTGGAAGGCTCACACTTGTGTTTGCAAATCTAGTACATTCATGTTGTATACTACATTCATGTTATCAAGTGGATAACTTACAAATTCACAAGGAGGTCATGCTCCATTAAAGAGCAACTTGGGCCCATTAGAAGAATTAAATGACATTGAAAACTTTGAGGATTCACACATAAGGCAAAGAGGAATGGCAAGTTTTGGGTTCCTTAATGAATTCAAATATTGAAAGACCAAATAATACATGACAAAATTGGGAGTGAGATTTATGAACACATCACAACTTCACAAAAACCATATCAAACTTCAAGGAAAAAAATAGAAAATTACAAAAAACTTCTTTAAACATGTTTGAACTTCGTGGCTTTGGAAGTTGGTGCATAAGTTTGATAAAGTTCATTGATCTTCCCTAGCTTAAAATTTAGATTGCACAAGCAATATTCTACAATTTTGGGATTTTGAACATCACAAGAAAATAATGAAAAGAAGAGGTAAATCACATACCACATACATTCTTTCCACCATGCAAGTGTCATCGCTTTTGAATTTCCAAATTACCTCCATGATAAAATAAAATAAAATTGCATTTATAATGCAAAAAAAAGTTCCCATTTGGATATCTTCAAAATTAAAATGACTAATCCAATAAATATGCACAAATTCATACATCAAAAAATTAGTATCTACTTCATACCTAGAACTTTATATGCACAAATCTTGTCAAAACTTCAATAAGTAAAGATTGAATCAATGGGTGAATCCATGGTAAAATGACCCACACCAATTCTTTCCATAATCACAAGAATAAGGAGTTGACATTGGAGGGTGATATGGCATGTAACCATGCATTGCACAAAATTTATATTTTAATTATATTTTTGAATTTCATTTTTGAATTATAGATTTGAATTTGCAACATTAGAAATCATTCACAATTTGAATCCAAATGAGGATCCCACACCATGTAAAATGTAATAATTATTCAATTTGCATACTATGCAATTTTTCTAATTTTTAAATTATCAATTTCAAGACTTCTTATTCAATCTATTCAATAATTCGTGAGTGGTTTAAAATGTTAAACTGATGTTTTTTCACCCTCAAATGTTGATAATAATGATTTATGTTTTTATGTTGTTCTTGAATGTTATTACATCAAATACATAGGATATATGAAAAATATTGAATCCTACGTCAAGTTGAAAATACCGAGTGTGTTATTCAATGGTGGTTACACATCTAGTGGGTTGTGCACAAACTTATTGAAACAACATATGAAAGTGATTATTTCAACTTTCAAGGATTGCAAATGAAATGATTAACTTACAAATGTACAAACCTATTGACGATAACTAACAACAATTAATCATTTTGGTGATTTACACTGAGTTGATTAACTACAATTTGATGAAAAGAAACATTTGGTGGATCAACATTCAGTAATGGAAGCAATAACGCAAGTGCAATTTTTTTTGGAGTTAGTAGTGGCAATGGTAACTAGGGCTTGAAGAACATTGGGTTAATGAGATGAATTTAATGTAACTAGCTTCATTTTGAAGATGAAGACAATGTTCTAAATGTGGCCTTGCAACATACCACCTTGTCCAAAACCATATGTGATGAAATATGATGAGGTTTTCCTCTTTGTTTTGTTATAGCTCCCCAACCAAGGGTGAAAAAAATTCCTTGTTTGTTAGGGGGAAAAGACATTATTGTAAAATTCAAATGTTTAAAAAATCTAGATGTAAAAAAAATTCTTACTATTACAATCAAACCTTGTGTAAAATGTTGACACAACATATGACAGATTCACAAAATTTGATAGGGGTGATAAATTGTGTTGCTTAAAATGGCTTTGTGATTAGTTCTTTAAATTTGTTGAGTGTGTTAGTTTACCTGTTCAGTTAGGTCCCATTTAGTTAGGGATAAACTGTGTTAGTTGAGTTGATTAATTTTATGTTGAACTAGTTTAGGTGTGAAATATTTTTCCATAGGATGAAATTCCAAGTTGTGTGATCTCCAATCACTTTTGATGATTTGAGATTCCAAAACATAGTTTTATGCTTTATAGTTTTCTTGTGTTTATGCAAGTGTTATTGTTTTTTTTGTATGTTTGGGGCTTGGATTCTTGCTTGTTGCAAGTGAGTTTCATTTTGAATCATTAGAAATTATACTTGGTTGTGTTGTGTGACAATTAGATTTGGTTTTGTTTTATGCATTAATTCTAATTGAACTTTTAGTTTGGGATTTATGTTTCAACACCATGTGGTGGGTTTTCGTTTTTTTGTTTTATGTTTATGTTGCAGTTGGGTAGGAGTTACAAGGAGATGTTCTTGGTCTGAAGAAGTTTTCCTAGTGATTTTGGTCATGTTCATGTAGATTTTGGTTTTAAACTCCTTGAAAAATTGAACTTTGATGAAGGCCTAGACCTTGGATTTGTGTTAAAAAATAACCCACAAGAGGAGGGCCCTTGGTTTTGTCATAGGGGGCCCCTTCCTTTTGTTTTATTTCTTTCCCTCTCTCCTTATTCTCTCTTTCCTTTTCCTGGTTTGGATGTGGTGTACAATTTAGGGTACTTATATGTTATGTTATGTATGTGTGATGATAGTGATAGTTGTAGGTGTCAACATAGGAACGCACAACACCTTTTCCATGGCTTGGGAAGGTTGTTCATTGTTATTACATACAATAATTTTTTATATTCCCACATTTATTGATACTTCAATAGGTATCAAAATCTATTTCATCCATTGCCTTTCCACCTTGCACCACTTTCCTACTTAAAAAAGTTGCAACATCTAAATTAATATCTCATACATATGTATTCTTGAATAAGAATCTATATAATTTAAAGCTTCCACATCCTAGCGACCATTACAACATGATAGTAGGGAATTTTAACCCTACAACATTACGTAAGTGAACTAGCATTCATTAACTTCCACCCTTTTATTCCTCTTTTATTTTTCACTCCCTACTTATTATTTTCCTTTTATCCCCCATGGGCCACCCCTTAACTACATCATGTGTTTTAATTTTGAGTTGTATTAGTTCTTAAAAGCCCAAGATTTCAACATATGCATACAATCTTGATGCATTGTTCAAAACAAATGTGAAAAGACAAACACAAAACTGATGATCACTAACTTGGTGCTCTCGCACATTATTCATTCAAGATTCAATATCTGAGGTTGTTCTCACAACCCTAGAAACCCCCAAGTTTACAATAACATAATGAGCTTAGATCACACCAAGATAAAAAATTTGAATAAGAAACTTGAACCTAAAAATAAACCTAAACTAAATAATTGGAATAATCCTATACTTGATGGTTCACAACTATTTCCTACAATAGTAACTAAAAAAAAATTAAATTATGCTTGAATTTTCAACATTATAAGTTCCATTGTGTGTTGAATAGATGCATGAATGCATTTTGTAACAACTTTAGGTAATTCACAAAAGAGCTCATGGCAAAAGATGATAAGTTGCCAAATGTTGGAATTCTCACCTCTTGGCCCATCTTCAAACCCTTTGTTTCCACCTCCTCTTTTTGCACATGATTATGCAATGTGATAGCTCACAAGAAAGCTTGGGAAGCTTGTAAGACAAGGTAAGAGGTCATGCTTCCTCCACTTGCTCATGTGCATAATTATGTTGTGTGTTAGCTCATGGGAAACACTCAAAATCCATGGTTGAGCAATTTCGTACCTTGGGTCTAGGATTTTGTTTCCATCTTTCTTTTTCTTATTTGTCTTCCCCTCCTCCTTATGTGCATGTGGTGTAATAGCCTTCCATGATCTTTCCAAAGTCTCTAGAAAGTATTACATTGCATGCACATTGGAAGTGTGCCACTACACCACATACACATGGAATGAGTTGATGCTAAGTCAATTAATTCCATACCCTAACCTTGTACTCCTCGTTGGCATATTTTTATATTCCTCCTTTTGTTGACCAAAATTTCTTTTTCTTCTCATTTTTTGCACATGATCATGTGTTGTGAAAAATTGTAAGAGACTCATTAAAAATATTGAAAGGGAGAGATGAGAACTTGTGAAAGGTCATGCTTAAACGAGCTCACACCCTTAAAATGAACTATAAGTTTCTAAATCATTCAAATTAAATTTATTTGAAAATGGGTTTCTTGAATGTTGTAATACATTGGCAACTTCAGCATAAATTAAATTATTTTTTATTTTGTTGAAAGTTTTGAAAAAAAAAAATTTAACCTTGATATTTAAAATTTTCAAATATTTAGATTGTGAAAATTTGACATCAAACTGTAGCCTAGTACAAATAAGCACATTAATTGTGAACATTGATCACAAGGACAATAAAAAGAACTTTGAAGTTGAGTTAAAATCTAATATGTAGATTTGTTATATGTCGAAAAGTCCAAAATCAAAAACTCATCCCTAGTGATAAAAAATAAAAATCTTGAAAAGAAGAAGAAGAAGAAGAAAAACAACAATATATAAATGAACAAAAACATTTCATACCTTTCTTTTGAGATTGCTATGTTATTTGCTCCCCCTTTCTATGTGACTTGGGGGGGAGGGAGGAGAGGCTTGCTTCATTGGCATGCCTAAATTCATTAGCACTACTAGGTACTACTATAAGACTCTCACCTTGAAGAGGGATCTGTGTGTGGGGGGGATCATTAGGCATTGAAGTGGGAGAATGGCCAGGTGCTGGTGGGTAGCAACCAAACAAGGGCTGAACAATGTCATGAAGTGGGCCAATGTGAGGAAGTTTTTCCCTTCCCTTGAATGTACACCCTTTCTATTGTGGCAAGCTTCTTGCTTTGTGAGCAAACTTGTGTGAATTGTTTGAAACCCAATTGGGGAATTGTGTTTTCTGGTTTCATAGTGATGAAGAAGAAGCACTTGGGGAGTGAGTGAACCTTCATAATGTTGGAAGGTAATTTTGAAGTTTCAACTATTATTCAGGTGGAGAGAGAGAGAGAGAGAGAGAGAACTTTTTTGTTTTCATTTGGAAGTTTTGAGATATGATCCTGATCAAATGGAGCTGATCTCAAAAAATAAAATTGTGTGGGCAACTCCATGAACAAAACAGTTTTGGAACATACCTGTGGAATCATCATGTTAGGGTTTTTGAAGTTGTCAGCAAAATGGGAAATTGTGTTGAGAGAGAGCTTCAGATTAAAAGACAGTTGTTTGGCAAGGAAATCTCTAAAACAGGTATTGGGTGTAAACTTTTCTGTCTTGTTGCTTTTACTCCTGAGCTCATTTTAGGATTGGAAGTTAAAGATGCTGCAGAAAATATTAGGGTTTGAAAGGAATGGGATGGTGACAGATAACAAGTATGTTCTCATTTTGTACTTTGCACTGGAAAATTAGGTCTACGTATTTCCCTGGAGACAAAATTGCAAATTACATTTTTCAATGCTCAAGTTATGTGCTTTTGTTTTGTGGTATGGTTCTCAGTTGTCTGTTGTCAAGGAGTCTTGTCAGCAAGGAGAAGCTTTGGCAGGTTTCAGATGGAAAGCAAACCCATTCAATGAGTATAGATTTCAACCAAGTTTAGCCACAGTTGCTGCTGCAGGCTTGCTGCTTTGCATGAGCTCAGGGGCCTTGCGGCCGCAGCAGTCATCATCTGGTATTGTTTTGAAAAACCCTAAATCTCTCTCCCAGTGGTACTCCTGTATAGCTGCATGCTTGGTCAACATATACATAAGTATGTGTATACTTTCTGTGAATTTCTGAGATGAAACTTCTTTCTGGCTGACACATGTAGCAAAGGACAGTGTTAAAAATTGAACGTATGAAGCTGATTTCCAGAAAGCCACTCCAAGGAGGAGGAGGAGCTGTATGCAGCTCCAGCAGTTTTGAAATCATTATGTGGGGTGGCAATACAAGAATGGGAAGCAGCAGCAGCAGCTGAGAAAATCCGTCCATCCATGTCTTCTTGCTGCAGTAATTTTTCTCAGCACTTTTTTATGGACTGTTTCTAGGTCAAAGACAATGGCAAGATTTCATGCTACATAGCCTGGTAGACTGATACTTGACAAGGCTGTCTATCTCTCTGTATCTGTACTTGGAATGCAGATTGTTAACTGATCTGGTTCTGGCATTACATGAAGGGGATAGTAAAGAGAGTGGAATGCCCGTCTTGAAAGTCAATGCATTACCACTTTCAAGAGCACACTCGATTGGGACTGAGCCAGCAGCACTGAAGGAGCCATCATCATCTGTAGATGCATTTCCATCCTGGCGTGGTGATGGGTGCTTGAGCCGCTATGCCATTGCAGATGCTGCAGCTATAGCTGCACCAGCGGTCGTAAATGTGAAGGTTTCATTAGGTAACTTTTATCTTCCAAACACATCAGTTTTATGCAGGGAAGCAGTGAGAATACTCACAAATGTCATATGGAAACAGATTGCTGTTTCTGGAAGAGACACAACAGCAATTCTTTTATGAGAGTGCTATGTCACAACTCACTGCATGGTGGGTCCTTAGAGCAGCTCCACCCATGCTCAGTATGTGGCTGTGCAACAGTATTTCTCACATCCAATATTCAATATTTACTTTTCCCCAACCTCACCCATAAAACTGAAACTGGGACCGCAAAAGGTAGGAGACTACTAACAGCAACTCACCTGGACCAATCAAACTGTCTAGCCAATCAACAGCAGATGTCAGGCTTTGCTGTACCTTTTGCTAGAATCAGCATCCCATGCAAAAATACTAAGCCAAAACCATGTTGCTGAGCCAAACCAGCATGTTTTGCATTTTCTTCATCTAAAATTTTCTGTACAGTGCACTGGTGGAGTTGCTCTTAAAGGATTATTAGTTTACAAAAAGTCCATCATACCTGTTACATATGTCTTGTCATATATCAACACAAATACATTACCCATGATCTCTTAATAGACATCTTGAATCTGTGCAGAGGTTGTTTATTGTGCTGTATGCAAGTCGAACCCAGTCATTGTGAGCCATTACAGCGAGTTTTGTGTACAGGTAGGAGGCATGCATTTTTTGGAGAAACAGCAGGGTCAGGATTTATTATACAATCCGATGGCACAATCTTGACTAATGCTCATGTAGTGGCCAATGAACGGAGGGGACTCTACAAAGGCGCGGTGAGCATAGAGTAAGCTTTCCAGCATCTCCATTGTTTTTAGCTGAAGTGGAAAGCAACAGTGGCTTGGAGTTGTGATCAGGAGAGAGTATCAGCTTGTTCTGATATCTCTGCAGTTGGTTGTGACACTACAAGATGGACGCAATTTTGAGGGTGAGGTGGTTAGCTTCGATTCCTTGTCTGACATAGCTGTGATCAAAGTGAACTCACCGAGGCCATTGCCAACAGCAAAGCTTGGATCAAGCAAAGATCTCAGGCCGGGAGAATGGGTGGTGGCATTGGGTAGCCCACTTCATCTTCAAAACACAGTTACAGCAGGCATTATCAGGTTTTGTCACTTTAATATGAAGGGTGATTTGATTTCTTTACTGGATATGTTTCTGAGTGCAGCAAACTAAAGGATTGGCTGTTGTTTAGCTCCTATTGTAGAAAAAAATGAGTTGGTTCGTGACTCTTTGATGGATGTGGAACTGCAGCTGTGTCGACCGTAAAAGCTCAGAAATTGGGCTTGAAGGAGTTGGCACTGGTTACATTCAAATAGATGCTGCAATCAACCAGGTACACTAGAGGACATGGTTTTCACTATTTGCCAGTCTGTTGTCATTTGTGGAATGGGTTTTTGGCCTTATTCCATATTTGGTGTTACCAATGGTGTAGTGGGAGGATTGTGCTGAGGACAGGGTAACTCGGGGGGGCCGCTTGTGAATCTTGATGGAGAGGTTATTGGTATCAACACCATGAAGGCTTTGGCGGCTGATGGTGTCAGCTTTGCTATTCCCATTGATTCTGCTATCAAAATTGTGGAGCAGCTCAAGAAGCACAGGTTACACAGCTGCCTCTTTTATTTCAAATTGCAACAGCTAATACTGTTGGAGGATGAGTTCTATCTTGGCATGCACACACCAGTGAATAACTTTCTTATAATTTGGAACTGAGAAGATTTTGAAGGTGTAGTAACATGGTGTTTTTTCTGATCTGTGCAGGCATGTGGTCCGGCCTTGGCTGGGAATGAAAATGTGGGAGCTCACCGAACCTCGAATTTTGCAACTGAAAGAAAGAAGACCAGGATTTCCAGATGTTGCCTCGGGTGTTCTTGTCACACAGGTGCTCCAGCACCTATCCATATTGTTGCCTCTTTGAATAGCTTGTCTATTATGCTCACTGATGATTTGTGCCACTGACGATTTGCAGCAGCACATGTGTGACACCCACTTCACTTATATGTAATCTGAAGGTAATTTTTTTAGACAAAGTAAATCTTCAAATCTCCATTTACGAGAGAACCAACAATCACTTGGGCAGTATTTGCCATTAAATATGTGCTTGGATGTGCAAAAATGCAGGTAATTCCAGGATCCCCAGCAGCGAGAGCTGGAGTCTGGAATGATGATGTGATTGTGGAGTTTGATGGAATGCCTGTCACTACCATCAATCAGGTATGTATTTTAAGAGGTGCTGTGTGAAGAGGGAGTTGTTCAAACAGTAGCAAGGCACACAGACTAAGAGCTGCATGAAGAAGAGAGGATGCAATTGCGATGATTTTTGGACCAGGGAAAAAAAATCTCTGCCAGAAGAATATATACAGTTGTGATCAAACTGGCCAAGCTTAATATGAATCATTTCCACATTGTTGGTTTTGAGATTCAATTGTTGGAAATGTTAACTCTTTTGACTGGCATCTAATTACTTGGTGTTGTGGATCAGCAGATTGTTGAAGCTCTTGGTGATAAGGTCGGGATGTCATTCAAGGTTGTGGTGAAGCGGGCTCATGGTGTTGATGCAACCTTATATGTCGTTGCAGAAGAGGCAACCCCTGACCTGTGACACTACTAAGTCTTTCATTTTATCTCGGGTTTTCAGTATACAGTATAAACATTCTCTTTAAGCAAGGTGAAGGCTAACTAGGGTGGACACACCCGATCCCATCAGAACTCTTTAAAGGTTTAGGATCTGAGGCTGAAATTACTCTTGGGATGGGTTACCTCCCAAGATAAATAGGTTAGGAAGATGCAATCCTCACCTCTTCCAGGGAAGAAATTGGATTCGATGATTCCTCAAATTTCAAAAACATTCGCAATAAATACACAGAAAAAAATGGAGAATGACTATATATTAAGAAAGGTAGTTTATTTGTTTTGTCACATTTAGATCTCCCAAACCACCAAGGCCCCGGGTGTGTTCCTGGTACTATTCTAAAGCCCTCAATGAGCAGGGGTGCATTGAGGTGATTTCATACTGTTTAGTCCTGCAATACAGGACTGATTGAATTTTGAGTATTTTCATCACTGAAAATTAATAAATTCAGTAATTAAAATTATAGGGAAATTGGTAGTGCACTGTTTGTACCATTGGAAAGCCCTTGATGAGTAGCGGTGAGTCGAGGTGCACTATGGTGGTTTCTTGAATTTGGATCTATTGGTGAGGAGTTATTGAATTTGGATTATTTTTTGTCATTGGAAATTCAATAAACGGGTTAAAGAACATATATATTTTGTGCAATTACCTTGTATTACGTGCTCAAAGACATGTGCCACATTAGTCAAGCATGAAATGAAAGCTTTTGAACATGAAGTTCTTACTCTGAGTACCAATGTTTTTAGTATGAGTTTCTTCTTGTAGTATTATTGTTGGCGATCATTCCTAAAAGGATCTAGCATTAATTGGTGATAATTGTTCAAATTGTAGATTTTTTTTTCAGGCATCCTTCTATATTTCTAGTGAATCTTGTATATTTTTTGGTGATTTTTTTCAAATTTCTCTTGATACTAAATAGAAGAATACCTCAGAAACATCATCTGTTCATGTCTTTTTTACTATTCTGAATTTTTTTTTGCAATAGTGTGAAGCTTTGTCACTACAAAAAACTGGGTACGCATGAATAATGTGATACAAGCCATATTGACCATAATAAGAAATGTTCTTAAAAAAAGTTAAGGAAATTTTTTAATCACAATTCCATAAGTGAAGAGATGTTGAACCTATTCAACTTCAATTCATGATGTTCTGAATGAAACTTTTGATCTAGAACAATTCCAATCATCCTTTATGGATGTTTTTAATTGCATGATTGATTTGCAATTCATAACTTTGAAAAGTAGGGAAGTAGTTTTCTAATTCACTTGCCCAAAAGAAAGTCTCAACGAAAGGACTATGCAATGGAAAATATTGGACAATAGATTTTAGACATTTAATGTAAGTGTGAACAACATGCGAGAATAATATGATAGATGACAACTTTATTAACGGGGATTAAGAAATATCTTCAAAATTCGATTCTCACACATAATGATGTTGAACATAGTAAGTAGCTCAAGATCAAGTTTGATACCATTTAATCCACAAAACATATCGAATTAAATAAATCAATAAAGATTTAAATTTCAATTAATCAACATGTTTAAAATGATTACATGAAGGAAATTTATAACATCATATCTCTCCAATCTAACAATCTAACAAGGGGAGGGTCACACTGTGGCCTTGCCATTTACATTAAAAAGGTATCTTTAGGGAAAAAAGAAGGATTATGAAAACTCAAATGTTTCACCACGCAAAAATAGAATCTTCAAAAAATCCTCAAAAAGAATCCAAAATCCTTCAAGATATTATGACTCTATAACTAATCTCAAGTTTCAACACAAGCCAAAATATCATCTTTCAAAAATCCTCATATAAAAATAGACCTATTATTATTACCTAGGGGCCAAAATCCACTAAGCTACTATACTCTATAATGGATCTAAACACAATATCCTTGCCTTGGTAGGTAAGGCCAACAAAATGGAGCATTCATATGAGAACATTATGATTTTCGAACTTACTTTTTCGGAATGCACAATTCTTTTTTTTCCCCAAGCTTTTGATGAATTCTTTTGCAAATTGCTTGTTGATGCATTCATTTAAAAATAAAAATAAAAATCTTTAATGGATTTTGATGGATTTCGTTTGTTTTGAGCTTTGATTGATTCTTTTGTTTTGAGCGCTGATTTACACAAGCTGAGGACAAGCAGCTCAAGCACCAATTCTGGGAAAAAGACGTGGAAATAAGCAGCGCCGACGGCGATATGTCTGGGCCCCGCATGCAGCAGCAGAAAGGACATTCAACACCACCCATTGTGCATACCAAAACCCGGAAGCACCGCCCACGGAGCGTGGTAGGGAAGAAGAAGAAGAAGAAGAAGAGGAAGAAGAAGAAGAAGGAAGAAACTCGTGGAGCAAAGTGACTTGCTTTTTGGCAAACAGCAACTAGACTACCAGTGATCCTGAAAAGGACAATCCAGCACCGCCGCCCAGTCTTATCCAGATTGGACAAGTTGTCGATCATGAAATGTTTTAGCTCACATGTAGTAGGCTGATCACCAAATTGGACAGTTGGAAATTCATTTTCTTTACACGAGTATGTATTAATCATAAACTGCAACCATGTAATGGTGATCCATACTATATGACTCATCTTGAATGGATCTATATATTTCACTTCCAAAGATCTTATTGGCATACATCCTGCGTGCTAGGGATCTTACAATCTCACATCCTCTCTTTTTGTAAGCCTGATTACTAAATGTAATTTGCCTTACAAATACACTAAGAATTCTCTCCAAGGTTGTTGTTACATACAAGCAAGCCCCACCCAGTGCCAGTTATGGCTCCCAGAAAGCCAAAAGGTGAGCCTAGTAGGGTGAGCCTTTAGGTGAGCAGGGAGCCATAACTAGCACCACCCAGTGCTGGCTTCCTAGTTTAAAGGGTACATATGTGCAAAACCGGTGGGTTCTGTAGACCGAATCTGTTGCACTGGCTGTTTATTCGCTTGGTGGTTTCTGCTATGTAGCAGGGCCTGAAAAAATGGCAAAATAGGTATGTACTACCCTTTGCATAGGAAGAATTCCAATGTTGTCGTCCAGACGCCTAGACATCCTTTGAAACCAGAAGAAAAGTAAGATTGACTTCATTGTGATTTCCTGTCACAACTTAAGGCATGTGCACTGAACTGAACTAGGGCTCAGTGTTACTCCAACAAGCATTGTACTGAAATTCATAACATTTCAAAATGTAGAATAGTAATATGAGTTCCTCCGAAACTTATATGCTATGCTAATAAATTGTTAAGTATAGTCTACAAAAAAAATTTGTAGTTATTATAAATGTGAAATTTTATATCATTTAATGACTTCATCACCAAGGCATGAATTGGATTTAAGACAGAAATTTTTAGTCTTTCACCAGATGTATTAAGTAACGTGGGCATTGTGTGCAAATTATGGCTGTCCATCCTTCCTTAATAACTCTCCATGGACACGATGGGGTTTGATTCAGTCAGATTCTTAGAGAATCCAGAGGTTGATGCATACATACCAATGATACCATACCCATCAAGGGCCTTTTGACCGTGTCTGTATGTATGCAGACAAGGGTTATAGGATTAGTGTACTCATATTTAGAGGCTGTTGAATAGGCTTGTGTTTAGGTGCTCTGAAAATAATGTGGTAACAAATGAAATTGCTGGATTTGGTGGTCTGATTTTTGTTAATCTTGAGTGAATTAATGGTCAAATGTGTAATCGGGTTTGGTAGGTTTGTGAGAATTTTAGAGGACTGATGAAACCCTAGAAAGGGAGAACTCTTTTCAATGTTCAGCAGAATAGGGTTGTATATAGGCCTGAAGATTTTTTTTTCATGCCAATGGGGGTAGCTGGATTTTGGTGATCTGAATTTGTTTTTTTGTTTTTTCCAGTTACCTTGAGTGAACTAACAATCAAAATGTTTAACTGCAAATACAGGGTTCTAGCATAGTACTTGTGCACTTTCTTTTCTTGAATTTGTGTGATCTTAACCACAATGGCCATCCTCACACAAGAGGAATTAGCCAAATTTGGTTCTAGGTAAGAGAGGAAAAGGAGATAAATTTAATAAGAAACCATCTAATTTTGGGCGCGACCTACCTACTTACTCGAAGTTGGAACCTATTGTCTAATTATCGCGATTTCAGAAATAAATTTCCTGCAAATCTGGCGACTTTGGGGCACTTTTTTTCCACCAAAATCCTTCATATGAGTAGTAGCACTGGAATGTTTTTCTGGGTCGCCCGCCAAGTGGCGAAACTTCGGTCGTCAAAAAAGAGAACGCTGACATTAACTACCCCAAATTTGGTCTGCAAGAATGAAACTTGGTCAGAATTTTTCGCGGTGACAAGTTGGTGGAGACTCCTGATCTTGTTTGTGTCAGAGAACGAGCTGGCGGATTTCACATAAATACATGCACGACATTGCATCGTTTTCTACGCTGCTAGATTTCTGTCTCAACCAAGGTGCTTCCTTGTTCCTTCACCTCCATCGTCGTCCCTTTCATGCTCTCACCTCCCAAGTTCTGCACAATTCTTCACCTCTCACTGCATCGTTTTCTACGCTGCTAGATTTCTGTCTCAACAAGGTGCTTCCTTGTTTCTTCATCTCCATCGTCATCCCTTTCATGCTCTCAGCCGCCAAGTTCTGCACAATTCTTCACCTCTCACTGCATCGTTTTCTACGCTGCTAGATTTCTGCCTCAACAAGGTGCTTCCTTGTTTCTTCAGCTCCATCGTCATCCCTTTGATGCTCTCACCCCCCAAGTTCTGCACACTTCTTCACCTCTCACTGCATCGTTTTCTACGCTGCTAGATTTCTCTCTCAACAAGGTGCTTTCTTTCTTTCTTTCCTTCTTTCTTCAGCTCCATCATCATCCCTTTCGCGCTCTCACCCCCAAGTTCTGCACAATTCTTGTCCTCTTTTTAACACTCTCTCAAGTTGGCAAGCTTGAAGAGCAACAGTACAGTGTATGTTCAAGCTCTGTGATCCCTTGGTGCAAAACTTTCGTCTTGTTCTGTATCCTTTAGTTTGTTCGGAAGTAGTAGCCAGCCTCAGATTTGCCAATTTTGTTTTTTTGTTTTTTTGGGTTTGGTTTGGTTGAAAGATCTTTCTTTCTTTTTTTTTCTTTTTTTTTTTGGCATCCTTGTTTTTGTTGTTGCTTGCAATAATAAAAAATGAGAGAAGAAGATCAAATTCTGGTTGTTGCAACCGTAGTAACACCAGTTTCTTCCAAACCCAGCAAGAAGAAGCAGAAATTTTCATACAACAGCTTAACATTAAGGATTCATGTGACTCTAGCACTTCTGCAAGTCAGTTATGGAGGTTTTCAAGTGCTCACAAGAGTGGCACTCGTTGGTGGTCTTAGTCAATTCGTGTTTGCCATCTACAGAAATGGTATTGCTGCTCTGATTCTATCTCCATTTGCCTACTTCCTGGAAAGGTAATTTGCCTCCTCTCTGTGTGTTACGTGTGCGTGCGTGTGCATGTTCCTCTACTCTCCTACCAATCTCAGGAATCCTGGCACAAGGAGCTGGTCCGAGTGAATTGGTATAGTGTGAATTGTGGCCAATGTGATGCCCTACTGTTTTTTTGATCACCAATTCTTGCAACTCTGCAGCTGAACTTGATGGGTTGCTGGAATTCAAAGATTTGGGTTTCTCCACAAACAGAGAAAGCAACAAAGCACATCAATAAATTTAGGTAGTCTTTTGAGTTTGCTATCATGGGGACCATGCATGTTGCTTATCAATTTTTTTTGGTCTAAAGCTTCTTGTGTGTTTTTTTCTGCAGCAACAAGAGACCCTCTTATTTCAAATTCTCCGACTTCTTGCGTTTCCAGGCTCTTGCTTTCACAGGGTAAGGAAGGCTGGTTATTAGTGCTGATTCTATTGAAATTTCTTTCAATGTTAATGGTAGGCTACCCTAAACATCTGTGCAAATGTGTGTAAAATCACTTTTTCTCAAAGTTTCAGTTTTCATCATGCCAAGATACCCCATTGATTTTGCAGCTTTTGCAAGACAACATGGATATTGCAAGCAACATGAGCATTGATTTTGTAGCTTAGTTCTTGCAGGAGCTCTAACATCATCATTGTGGTGCTCCTTTCTCTTTTATGTGCAGCATTGTGGGAAGTCAACAGCTGTTTCTTGCAGGTTTGTCATTAACATCACCCATGTTGGCTGCTGTTTCACAGAACATGATTCCAGTGTGCACATTCCTGCTTTCTGCTTTTCTTGGGTAAGGGTTTTTTATATCAGTCTCAGATACTACCAACCTCTGAATCTGCTTTTGCTTACATCTCTGACCAACCCCCGAGAGAGTCACTTGAGAGAGTATTTCTCTTCTTTGTTGCTTACATAGATCAGATCCCCAAGAGACTTGATCGAGGGTACTACGTTGGTGATCTTCTGTTCTCTATTGAGTTCAGAATGATGTGTTTAGTTGAGTGCCATGTTGCACATGACCTAGCTGAAATAGCAGCAGACAAACAGGGGTTGTGATTCAGAAAAGCTGGGGAAATGACATTCCAGTATTTCTGGTGGTTTTTGTGTTCATCCCAGATTTGAATTGTTGTATTGACAACAGTGGAGCTAAAAGAGGGTTCCTTCTCAGTTTCATTGAAGTTGCTCCAGCAATGGTTCTAGAGTATCTCTGTGGAATTTTGGAGTGTCCAATCTCAAATTTTTAAAAAAGATTTTGAAGTTCATGGTATAGTTAAAAGTACTGATGGTTCTTGGGGTAGATTTTGTTGTCACAGTTTAGAAGACCTTCACATGCGAAGGCGGGATGGGATAGCCAAGGTGATTGGAACAGTAATCTGCATAGGAGGAGCAGTCTTGATGTCATTGTACAAAGGCGAGGTGCTCCTTGTATGGAGTTCCAGTAACATGCAGCCTGAAGTTGATGATGCCGTCGTCATCCAACCCTTCACATCACTAACTATGTGTCTTGGCACTAGTGTTGCAAGCATGTCCGTCAGCAAATTTCAGCTGGGCTGTATCTTCTTGGTGTTGAACTCAGTGTTGTGGGCTGTTTATCTCAACTTGCAGGTGGAAGATCTACATTGCTTTTCCATCATCTCTCTCTCTCAAGTCCCCCCATTCGTGCATTCTTTCCCCCTCCCCTTCCCCTTCCCCCTCTTTCCCTCCTCTATAGCCTTGCAACTGTATAATAAGTCTTAGAAACTTCATCATTGATGGGTTTTCTGAGTTTGAAAGCTAACTGGGGTTTTCTTGCGGTTGATGATGCACCACTGTTTCTCACAGGTTTCAACTCTGAAAATATTCCCAGCACCACTGACTGTCACAGTCTACACATACTTGTTTGGGGTGATTCAAGTGGGTATCTTGGGTGCTGTTTTTGAGGGCATGCCAAACTTTGCTTTAACCTCATTCAATGAGCTTATCAGCGTTGCATATGCGGTATGTATGTATGTGTGTATGTAGGTATTATTGGGGATTTTGGCAAAATGGTTCCTATCTGTATGGCCTATGGTTTTATCATGGAGACCAAAATGGTTCGTATGTATATGGTCTATGGTTCTGTCATGGAGACCAGAGACTTTGGCAACTGACACTTGTCTTGTGTGTGAAATGCATGAGTGAGAGTATACTCTTTTTGTCTAGTAGGGAAACAACGCGGTTGGAACTTGGAAAATTCACAAGTCTTTCCAGAGAAGATGATCCAAACCTCTTCCCAGAAATGCCATGTTGGAGATTGCTAAAAACTAACTACCGTTTCTTCTTTCTTGCATTGCAGACACTAGTAGCTTCAGGTATCAATTTCCTGCTACAATTGTGGTGCGTAGAGAAGGGGGGACCATTCATTGTCTCTTTATATGTCCCTATCCAGATGATAGTAGTGGCAATGTTGTCAATCCTTACTCTTGGTGACCCTCTCTACATGGGAATGTATGTTCTCTCACTCTTTCAGCTTACAATGCAAATAGGTAGCAAATACCAACGTGTGAAATCCTCTGTGTGTGTGTGTGTGTGTGTGTGTGTGTGTGAGAGGGAGAGAGAGAGAGAGAGAGAGAGAGAGAGAGAGAGGTCACATTTGGATTTGGAATCATTGACTCATGCTTCATGAGAACTATTTGTTAGCAGTTGTAGGTGGAGGATGTCTTGTTGCATGCAAATACTGATCATGGGTGGGGACTCTTGCTTTCTGTACAGAGTGTTGGGGGGGTTTTTCACATTGGCTGGACTCTATCTTGTAGTCTATGGCCAAGCACATGAGAGATGGCTCAAACAGTTGCAGGCAGGGGGCCTCGATTCAACGCCAGACCTTGAGAGATTTGGGGTTGTGAAGGAAGCCACTGACCTCTGTAAACCTCTATTGTCATCTTGATAGAAATTCCTGACACAGATATGGAGCTTGGGTTTGTTGTCTCTCTTCACCAGGAAACAACATCACATCTTCTTCACCTCGATGTCATTCTCTTGCAGAGGTCTTCAGGTTTCCTCACACTCATAACAAACCTTTTTCTTCCATACTGCACCCACCCATCTTGAAGAAGCTGAAAAATTTGTCTTGTTGTGATTGTGTTGTCAACCAGACACTAGTAGACACTCGAAGTGATTTGATTTCTCACTTTCTCTCCTCAACCTATCTACACCCACTGATGCTTGTCTAAAGCATTATTGCTGGGAGAAGATGGCTCAAGGCTCAGAAGCTTCAGAATGTGATATTGAAGTCTGACAACAAAGTGAGAGCTTCACAAAGGTAGCCCACTTTCCTGATGATAACCTTAAAAGAAAACAACACCACTTCATTCCTTTCTTTAACCATATTATATTACTTCATAAGCTACTGAGGAAAAGAAGTTCACACAAACAACTAGCTGACAAAAAAATTACTACAAAATCAAGAGGAAAATCTGTTGCAATTTCGCGAGTGAATAATGCTCATTGTAGAGAGAATGCAGAGATAGGGGGAGAAGCTTGGCTCTTGTGCAATCTTTCACAAGAAGTTCAGATCAAAGTATAGACTTTGCATTGCAGAATTGGTAGGCAAAAAATGGTGTCAGGCAAGCAATGGGTGACATGTAGAAAGTACAGTTTTGGGGAGCAGTGGAGATGGTGGTCACAGATCTGATGAGAGATTTGAATGTACTACTCCCTCAAGGAGAAAAAAAACATTGCAATAAAGACTTTCTTTCTTCTACATCCCCCGCACGGGTCTGGTTAAATTTTGTTTCTGCAGTTGGATTGGTTTGATCTATATCCCATGTTTGGGACTTTGGAATGCTCTTAGATTGCATACACATACACAAAATAAGGGTCACTTTAGACAAGGGTCCAGGGACCAATTTGAAGCAAAATTGAACCTTGAATTGGACCCTTCTTCACATTAAAAATAACACTTTTTCTTAAGGTATAATGAGTGTACCTAAAGGCTTGGGGTTCAATTTGAAGGCTCAATATCAAAAATGCGTGATTGACATGTGAGAGGATTAAGTTAAGCTTTGGTCTTTTTCTCTTTTCTTTCATGGGCTTTTCTAATTTTTTTAATTTTTATTTTGTCTTTCATCACAACTGCCTTCTTTTGGAATGTGAACCAGTTTAGAGATTTGTTGTAAAATTCAAATCCCCTTTCATTTCTGAAAATTGAAATTTCAACATTCCACTTTTTATTCCACCTTTTGATTCACCTCCATTTTGTGGACTTGAAAAGGTTGAAAATGCATTCCTTTTTAGTAATCACATTGTGAGAATTCACAAAATCAGCGTCAACTCTAAAATTGGTCAAAAATGAGAGAGCTGGTGTGCTTTCAACAATGTCTTCAATTCTCATAAAATTTGAGCAACAAGGGTTAAAAAAAAACAATGAAAAAAACGAAAAGCAAAAAAAATGAGCAACCTTGGACCCTAGCTTACACTTTGGTTCTCCAAACCATGAGATCTCCTTTAAGCTCTTTTTAAAAATCTGAATCCATCCTTCCAAACTGATGCCATATAGGCTAAATCACAATTTGATTTGTCTTGGTCTTGTACCCTCATCTAAATGCCTTGAGACCGATTTAAAACTCTTGACAAATAGAAATGCTTGATTTCATTGGATATTGCTCCTTGGAACCTTGTCTGAAGTGGCCCTAAAACAGTTGGTTATTGGTAGGATTCTTGTCATCAGCCCTTTGATTTCTAGTGGAAGTAAGAAATTCACAAAATGCCATTTCCATGTCTCTATTGCATGACCATTGAAATTCTCCATGCACACCGATGGTCCTTCATCTCTTCACCAGAGTTTCTTTTGGGTCTTTCAATTGAGCAAATTTCAAGAAAGCAAAATCAAATCCAGTGTTTTACAAAATTCCATTTAAAACAACCCCTACATTGACATAACCCATTATCAACTGCCACTTGCATGTTTGGATCTTGAACTTCAATGAGCATAGCTTGATGTGCATTCAGGGAACATGTTTTACAATATGATCTACACAAATGCATATTTGTGAAGACTTGATTGTTCTGGGAACATAACAGTCACAAACCTCGAGAAAATAAATTGTGCTTCAGTTCACAATTCAGATGCTTTTATGAAAAGTTCCAAACACTTGTGCAACAGGATCATTTCCCCAACAGGAAAATAAGCTAGAGAGTCCTATAGTCAATGGAAAAATCTGGCACAAGAAAGAAGCACAATGCAATACAATGGATTATTATATAACCAGGGGTTTGCTTCAAAAGCTTAAAACATCTGGTCACCTGTTATTGCAATCTAAAGCACCAGGAACAAATTAATCCTTTGCTACTTAGACTACTTGATGAGAAAACTGCAGAATTGGAAACCCCAAGCACTCCTGATGAAAACTGAAAAAAAATGCATTGACAACCGAAGCATTGGAAAAAAACAGCAACAAAACAAGCATAAACAGACAACTCATGAACAAAAAAAGGTTAGCAGCAGTGAACACAACAATATATATATGTATGAAATCTGCAGAGAAAACTCACCAACAACACTTTGAAGGATAACATGACAGAATGAGTGCTGTCTTAACCTTCTGAGTGTCTCCCACAAAGTATTAGACCATCATCTTCATCATGGATAAGAGTGACGAGCTGCCACAAGCTCCCAGTGACTTTATCAGCTCCCAACAGTGGTGGGTGGGAGACAAATACATCATAATTGGCCAAAACTTTTGGGCAAACCATTATGCAAAGATCTGCATCCTGAGTTTCTGTCACATTTACAGAAGCAATGGGAAGACTTGGTCATGACGTTGGATAGCTGACATGTCAACACAGCATGTTGACATAGCAGTGACCCATTAAAGAAGGAAACTAGCACAAGAGAATTCACGTTAACAGCCAAAAACCCTTTGAAAGCTGCTCAGATCATGCTCTTTCAGATATAAGCGTTGGGGTAATTAAGATCTCAATTATCCACAAAGAATATGGTACAGCATTGAAGCAAGTTCCCCAGAAAGTTATGAGCAACTTAAGGTCACCAGAAGGAATTAAATGTAGGACTAGACACAAGCACAAGGGTATTTTTCATTCGAGAGATGAGTTTGAATGTCTCCTCAGCCTCCACTTGGCCTTGAGGATCACCTTGGGCAAGGCTGGATGCACGATCAGGATGAAAGCGCAAGAGAGCTTTCTTGTAAGCAGAATTTACCTGCCAATCAGCACAAAGGGGAGATCATTATGCAGTAACCTGTTGCCCTGTTTACCACAATTGAACTGGTCTGAAGAGTTCAACCTTACTAAAAACAGAAAAAAGTTCATAACTAGATTGGATGATAGTGAACTATTGAAGAGCACAAAATTACCTCTTGTGGGGAAGGATATGTACCGCCCTCAACAGCAATCCCAAGGCGGCGAAGAAGGGTAGCCATATCACTGCACCCATATGCCAAGCTCTCAAGTCTCTTCTGAACTTGGCCACGTAGCTGCTCCTTCAAACCCATGTTCCATTCCTCCTACAGATTGAAACACAAGGCAAACAGGGACATTACTTACTAAGTCAGAACCTAAACCACACAATCCACTATACCATATGAGTTTCTAATGTTTCTTCTCCCTGCATTACACCAGTAGGGCTTTCCTTGATCCAAACCCCTTGTTATATGGCCCCAATGCTATCGACCTTGGCTTGCAGTACCAAGCTATCTGTCTCCCTTTGATTGCTCAAAAGGACACCACTGCTTCACATGGTTGCTATAACCAGACAAGGCTCAACAGAGTCTGTAATCACAAGTGCTGAAATTTCCAAGGCCCTTTTTGTAGGCCTCTCCACTGCTTACACATACATTATTAGCTGAGGAGGTCATAATCTATGGGAAAGCATGATTTTTATTCTAAAATAAAACCAGTCCTATATTTGTTCAAGCATAGAAGATACTGATCATCATCCACCCTTCATAATGTTTGAAATCTTTACCTGTTGTTGAAGTAATCGAATCTCCTCAAGCCGCTGCTTCTGCCGATTCTCCATCTCCATCTTACGGTCTGCTTCAGCCCTCTTCCTCTTACGTAACTTCTGTGCCTCCTGAGCCTGCTATTGGAACTTGTAATTCAGAACCAAAAGCTTTTTTAACCCTAGATAGCTTTGTCAGCATATGACCATTAGAAACATTAAGCAACATAAAGCAACACGATTACTACTTTAGGACCCACAAACCACAACAGACTGTATTGACAGAGTTCAACAGTTGACCATTGACAATAAAACAGACACACAATGACCCCAGACCATTTTATTGACCAACAACAATCATAGTTCTCATGACCCTTCTTCACAACATGCATTCACCAAAGTTGCAACATGAACCTTTTGAATGTGTACATGCATTTACAGAGGCATCAAAAGAAAAAAAAAAGTAGAATCAAGACCTAAGCAAAAACACAAGAAAAAACATGGACCAGTTGGCATAACTTGCAGGGAGGGCACTGTCAGAATGTAGATGCATGTGAAATTCATAGTGAAATGCAGAGAGACAACTGAGACCTCAAAGGAATAGCACCATGTGCCAACTAACTGCAAGTGTGGGCTACAGTTGTGTAGAAAGTAGATAACCTGTCTTTGCAGCTCAAGATCACGACGTGCCCATTCTTCCTCATCGGCCCGTTGGAATTCAACAGACTGCTTCATCTTTTCTCGTTCTCCAATTATACCTGACCCTATGAGAGCTTCAGATTTTGTCTCTGCAGCTTGCCCCTCCCTTATATTCAAATCAGGGATCACCTTGGGGGCAAGCAAACCACCTTCTGTCATACCTTTGAACTCATCCTCTCTACTTGTACATGCTCCATCAATCCTGTGAGAGGTAACCCTTTCTTCAAACAAGTTCTGCATCCATCCACAAGGTTCCCCCTGAAGGTACTGATCATCTAATTCCTCAGCCAAATCTCTTCCTGAAGGCCTTCCAGGAAACAGAGTGGCAATCTCAACAGGTACCTCTTGCAGTCCTCTGGGGCTATTTGGAAACACCTGATGGAATTGTTCTCTTCCAGTAGAAATGGCACCAATGTCAGGCAATTGCTCCTCATATGAGCTTGCACAAGGAACAACATCTCCTCCACGCTCTCCTCTAACCCTGGACTCAATACCTATCTGACCATCAGAATCTGTTGATGTAGCAACACTCTCTGCAAGGCCCTGGGAAGGCATTGGTCCATGTTGTTGATGTGTATCATGAGCTCGTTGTGCTGGTTCAGAGACTCCTTGCTCCTTGCTTCCAGGTGGTGAACTTGCAGAATTTCTTCTTCCAAGATTTGATGGCTGACCCCTCCTGCTATTTCTGCCAGCCTTTGAACCCTCACTCTGCATCACCCGGCCCATTCGACGCTTCAGAGCAGCCTCTTCCCACTGTCGACGTATGACCCCTTGTGAGCCTCGCATGATCTCAATGTCTGAAGACTCATTCTCCCTCTCAGTGCACTGGCTACTCTCAGGGCTGTATACCTTCTTCGCATTGTGTTCCGGTTCTCTCTGAATACTATGTGAAACCGGCTTTTTCTGTGCTGGACACCAGCTCAAAACTTGACAGTCATCACTATCACTGTCATCCTCAGAACTGGAGAACTCTGGGAATGCGTTGCTAGTTTTCCTCAAAGCTGGAGCAGCTGTAGATCACATATACCATGAATCAATCTACAAAGCTCAAAAATGGCAGATTGGACCTTTCTCTAGACATGGATCTATACAGCAACTGTGAAAACTAATGATGTCCAACCAAATAAACACAGAATTCACAAACAAGGAGTTCTGAAACTGTAACACAAACTGAATGCAGCAGCATAGAGGGGGTTTTACCTGGTCTACTGACAGGTACTGGGTCTGTCTGCAACGGGTGCCTCTTTGACCCAGCATCACTATCTGTATCATCATAGCTATCAAAAGCATCACCCTCACCATCTTCATTCTCTTTGTCCTCTTCCTCATTGTTGTCGTCATCATCATCATCATCCTCAATTACAACAATACCCACATCTGGAGGCAGTTCTGCAGCTCTGGACCTAAGCACAACAGGTTCCCTGGCCCTTAAAGAGATTCCAGTTGATTCTGTCCCCTCCCTTTCACTTGCCAATGGGCTGCTGTGTGAACCTTGAGAGCAAGAGTAGTTGTGTGCATCCACATCAGAATTGTTTCTGTTGCTTGCACTAGCTGGTTGTTCTTCCCCAGCTGACAGAGAAGCTTCTGTCAGTGCCTCCTCTTTAATCATCTCCTGCTCAATTGAGTCTTCCTCAACTACACTAGGCAACTCACCTCTATTGCTTGTACTGGCAAGTGGTGACTCCCTAACCAAACTCTCAACATCTAGGTCAGCCCAGTTCCCAGGATCTTGCTTAGATGACTCCACTGACCTTTGAAACACCTCTCCCAAAACCTCTCTTCCCTCCTCTGTCTGCTCAGACCAGTCATTCTCACAGTGCTGGACACCATCTTGTGATAAATGCTGTTGGAGAGTGGCCACCGAGCCAGGTTCATCAACCTGAGTCTTCAACTCATCCAGTTGATCATTCTCTATCTCTTGATGAGGACATTCTAGCACACCTGCATTTCCTATGTGTTTGTCCGACTCCTTATTATGCACAGCAGAATTCAGCACTGAACTTTCTTTTCTTCTCTTTGAACATACCTGCTGAGAGAGAGATTTTTGTGACATTCCTGCATCATGGATGTCAAGAGGAATATAATCTCCCAAAACTTCAGCATCCTCCCCATGCTGCTGATGAGTTGTCATTTCATCATCACTCTTGCTGGGGTCAGAGGCCTCTTCTTCACTTTCACATAAATCTTCACTCCTAAAACAAGAGTGGCCTCTCTGAGGACCAAAGATATCATCCTGTGCTCTAACCATATTATTTTCATGAGCAACATTTGCCTCTGGAACTACTGCAAATGTTTCTGGAATTCGATCGACAAGGACCTGTTTTTGTCTAGAGTCAAGACCTCCAAGATCTCCCTGTGACCCTATCTGACTTTGTTGTCCATGCAGCCACCCTGGACAAACCTTCTTCTTCTTCCCACTTGACAGAGTCTCATTACCACCAGATGGGTGGTAAGATGCTCCTTCTACAAACTCGCACAATTTGGTCGGCCTTTTATGCACCCCCCAACCACACATCTCATGTCTGTTGTTGCAAACTCCAAGTTTAGAACCCCTCATGCGAAAAGACAGGCTTTCATGAAGAGGAGACTCATTGACAGAAGCAGCAGGAACCTCACATGCAGCAGCAGCAATGTCTGAATGTAAGGAGCCAGGACGAGCATCTTCTGCAGGCAAAGGAGGGAGGATGTCTTCCAGTGGAGCTCTCATTTGGAAATCACATGCATAGTTGTCATCATCATCACCATACGGATGCAAAAAAGCCTTCCTGCCAGGCATGAGCACTCCTATCATCCCCTCAAACATCTGCAGGCTTGCTTGGGAAGCCATCTCAAAGCAAGAGTTCCTGCACTTATGATGATCTGCTTCTTCTTTTGTGTTCCTCTCATTTGCCTGCCCCTTTGTTCAAGCACCACTGCAAGATTGACAACACCCAAATTCTCAACTATTTCTGGATGATGCAATCCACAGCCACCCACAAAAGAAACAGATAGATGTGCCCTCCCAAGTTATGTGCTAAATTGTTTCTACATGTCAACAACATCTAGGGTTTGTTCTTGCAGTTGACATCTCTTTATTCTTGCTTTCATTCTGCCACACTTCTTCTGCAGTCTCCCAAAAATGAGGAAAAAGAAAGAAAACAGATGGCAAGCTGTTATGATTCCTTACGGTCAACTCACATAGGAGGAAATCATCCAAAACCCTAATTCTAAACACAACAACATCAGACAGCCTTTTGTTTGGAGTCTGCAGATGTGTTTGCGGACATTCCACAACAAAGCGACAACCCAGAACTCTGCTTTCTCATCAATGTCGATGCTAGATGGACTTGGAGGGAGAGTCACTGCTAAATTAGGGTTTCAGATCTTCAGACACACATGCGGGAAGAAGATGCCATTGCGAAAGAAAACCATGGAGCATCACAGCAGGAAGCCAAGTGCAGCAAGCAAGAAAGAAGAGATTTACTTACCTGGTGAAAAGAGCCGCTGAAAACAACCAGCAAAAAGAGACCGGAAAGAACCCTTGTGGGGTACTGCAAAGCTTCTCTGCAATGAAACCCTAATCGCCTGATTCCCCCCAAGGAGAACGACAGACAAAAGGAAAAAAAGAAAAAAGAGAGGTAAGTACTACGACGACGATGACGACAGTGGACAAAAATGCAAAGAAAGACGTGGTCGCTGGAAAAGAAAATGAGCTTAAAATGGAACTGACAAAAAGCTAAGTAAGTACCTATGGGAATCGGCGAGAAAAATGAGCCGCGAGAAGAGCGGCAAGCATCATTGTCAACAGGGAGCAGTTGTCCATCTGTGATGACGACAGTCGGAGCCAGATAAGAAAAAAATGAAGGTGTTTTTCTTTTGTTCGAATTTGTTATGTAAACTTGAGGGACAAGTCATCGGGACATTATACCCAAGAGGGCAGGCCAAGAGCGAGCGAGCGAGCGAGCTAGCTACTGTCCAAGCGCACGAGAGTTCAGCGTCGCAGCAGCGACAGCAGGGAAGCAGCGGCGGCGGCGGCCATCGTCCAAACGAAGAAAGATTCCTTCGGCAAGGAAGCACACTCCACCACAGCGCACGAGACCGACGAACGAATGAGCGAACGAATGAACGAACGAAGGCTACAACCAATGGACTAACGAACGAAGGTCCACGAGCGATGAACTAACGAACGAAGACCTACGACCAACTACCAAAGGAAAAAGGCTTACGACCAACGAAGGAAGGAAGGAAGAAGGAAGGAAGAATACCAACGACAGACAAGCGAACGAAGAAGGGCAGTACCAACCAACCGACCAACCGACAAGCGAACGAAGAAGGGCAACGACCGACAAGTGAACGAAGAAGCGCAACGACGTGCGCGAACATTGAGGGGGGAGACGTGGCATCGAATCCCTCGAACGACACAATAAGTTTGACGAGGCATCAAATCCCTCCAACAACACCATAAATTTCAAGGCTTCTTCCAGGCCCTACCTACCTACCTACTTACCTACCTACCAACCAAGGGCCCCCCTCCTCCCCCATAAAGAGCCTCTCAATAAAGAGGATTCCCATAGTACGTGGGCTAAATAATTAAGTAATTAAGTAATTAATTATGAAGATTCCATGTTGATTTTATTTTTTTAATTTAAAAATAATAATAATTCTTGATTCTTCTTGAAACATTCTTTGATTTCGTCCCTTCACCAAATTTTGTTCCATGATATTTTTTAGGGTTTGAAAATTTTCACCATTTCTACAAATAATATAGGTACTACAGTATTATATTCATGTTTTAAATCACCTGTCTTCATTTTTCTTTTTCTTTTAATTTTAAATTTTAAATTTTTTTTTTTCAATTTTTTGTAATTGGTCAAAAATGTGAACTAAATCATGACATTTCATCAATGTTGCCAAAAAAAAAGAGTCAATTGGGTTGAAAACCCTAAACCCTAAACAAGATAGCCTTGTCAATGTTACAACAAAGTATTTCTTCGTTGTTTCACTTGGTGGGATTGTGACACAATTTGACACAAAAGTAAGTGAATCACTTTCATTGATGCTACTAAAAATGTGAAAGCTATGGTGGCCTATGATAATGATGATGTTGATGATGATGTTATGTTAGGTTATCGATCGATGGTTTGAATCAAACCAAATTGTGCAATAGAAAAACAAGTGCCCATGCCATATGTTATGTATGTTATGTAGTTAGTTGTCTTAATTAATAATCAAAGTCCAATCATGCACTAGAGAGGCGCATCCATCCATCCATTATTCATGACACCACTTTGTTGGCCTTGCCTACCAAGGCAAAGACATTGTGTTGAGATCCATTATAGAGTATAGTAGCTTAAGGGATTTTGGCCCCTAGGTAATAATAATAGGTCTATTTTTATATGAGGATTTTTGAAACATGATATTTTGGCTTGTGTTGAAACTTGAGATTAGTTATAGAGTTATAACATCTTCAAGGATTTTGGTTTCTTTTAGAGGATTTTATGAAGATCGTATTTTTGCATGGTGAAATAATATTTGAGTTTATATAATTCTTCTTTTTGCATTAACATTTTTAGCATGCGCCAATTAATGGTCTCCACATATTGGTACTTCGTGTTAAAAAAAGTAATTTACTTTGTAACAATGGCAATAATCCAAGCCCAAAACACTTAAGATGGAAAACACTAACTTCAACGATTCATGTGCATGTTGTTTTTTTATATGCATAACTTTGTTAGTTTCAGTAGCGTTGGTAGCCAATTTAGTAATGCACAACATTCAACACAACTGCCGCTTCATCTAACTTTATCTCACATTTTGGGGTTAGGAAATGCCTATGCAACTGCAAAAATCCAAGCCCAAAACACAAACATTGACAATGATTTGTGTGCATGTTTTCATGTCTGAATTTGTTAGTTTCAATAGAGTTGAGTGTGCCAATTTAGTAGCAGCACAACATCAGAACACCAGTTGTGGGGTAACCTTACGTAACTTCATGTATCTGCAGCTTTGCTTCAATTCCTGAGGTCTGAAAGAAAAAATGATCAAAGCTAGAACATTTGAACACTGATGAAGCAAGAAGATTAGCAAAACTAAGTTAAAATAATCCAACAGCACAGTCGTGGAGGTCAACCCCCTATTATTTGGGTACATGCCAAGAGCTATCTTGGGTATGTTGACGAGACCTTAAGACTTCACAATCTTGTGTGCAGCTGAATCCATCCATACACATCCAGGCACTTGCAATCTTGGTAGCTTGTCAAAGATCCTTTCATCAACAAAATTCAAGCTGAATCGACTGGCACTGAAAATGCAAGATTAGATGTGTCATTTGCAATCTAATGTCCAGTTGTTATAGTCAGCCAAGCTCAAAACTCATACCATTTTCTGGTCTCCATCTTCTTTGCTAGTTCAGCTGCTGTCGATGCAAAGTTCTCTGCTCCCACTTGCATTTCTTGAGTTTGCTGATTAATTGCCTGCAAATAAAATGCAAGGGGCACAGAAGTCCAGAGTAAGTGAAGAGATCACCAATGTGAACGTAACACACAATGAACTGACTCAGATTGACATGCTAGATCTTGACCAGCATACTCGGAAAGGCAGTCCAAAGTCATTGCTGTTCTGAGTGATCTTATGTTTAAAGAATTCCAGAAAACAAAGGATAGCTCCAGATATGGATGGAGAAGAACAGAAGAACCTCAAGCTTTTCTTGTCGTTCAATCAGTTTATCCCTTGCGAGTCCAGCTGCGGTTGATGCATCCTGCAACAACAGAAAAGGAGGCACATAAAAACCACCAGTTGAAAACCCAAGTACACTGACTGTATTCACATTCCTAGCTGGAAAAACAGACACCCATAAACCAATCTGCCAATTGAAGATGGATCTTAGATTGTTTCATCTATTATAACATGGGTGAAATCGGGTTCAAGTTATTACCCCAGCCTGGTGACCATAAGCTGCTTTGATCATATCTGCAGATCGCACATGAGGCGTAGTATTGTTGTTGTCTGCTGAACCTTCAAACAGATCCAATCTGCTTTCTGCCTCAGAGGTTTTCACCTTTACTTGGAAACTCCGTTTGATTTTCCTAACAAGCTTGTCTTTCTTGGACAATACTTCTGGCGTTGGGAGACTTTCATCAAGATCAGCAATGTCAAGGTCATCTGCATTTCAAATTTGTTTGGTGTCTGCTGAGTCATGTACAAACATCAGGAGCTGAAAGGACCCAAAAAAACCACTGGTTCACATATCACCTAAGTGCCATAAACTGAAGACTGTACCCACAAGCATGTGCTGTCAATAATACTTCAAATGCACAAAAGCACTTATTGTACAGAAGGTCCTATGAACCAAAAAGAATTGAAGGTATTTTCATGTCTTCACCTATATCCAAGTCAGAGCGCGGATCAGGTTCATCAAGCTGCACAGCATGATGAGCAGAGACTGTAGTGAAAGGTCGGGAGGAGAAAAGCTTGGGTAGCTCAATCGACAAATGCATGGCATTTGCTGCTGCTGCTGGTTGTTCCCGTATATTTTTTATTTCTCTGATTACTCCTTCTATCAACCCATGTATCTGTAACTGCTTCATTCATTGCCAATGGACATTATTATCACAGTCGCACAGATCCACACAACACCAATCAGGCAAAAACAAATGGTAGATGCAAAAGTACACAAAAGATCCTCGACCTCATGACCAATTGCCGCCCCACATGACTTCAGGAGGTGGGTAACTGTAATTCATACCTTCTTTTTTGGTGTACATGGAGGAGCAGTCATGGCAGTCGCCTGTGCAGTAGCAAGGTTCTTATTCAGCAACTGTGGTCGAGACTCTGACAGCCTGAAAAAACAGCACAAAAACTTATCAACATGATGACAAGGTGGGTTGACTCAATCCTCTGCCTGCCACCATAATTGTATAGCAGATACAACTACAAAACATGTTAACATGCATTTCAGACAAAATCTATTCTCAAAAGAGAAGTGAATCCATCTAAACAAGAGGACCCATGTGACATTTTTGTGTCTTACCTCATGTCATTTTCTTTTGCGAGTAAAGAGATTTGAACAACAACCCGGTCCCCATCAATCTGTCCATCAATCATCCACCCACAACACTAAACTATGTGAGCTTCCCAATGAACCAATTCAAGTCAGCTTTTCCCAACACAGTGGAAGTGGTAGGAAAACCCTCCTGGGTTTTGTGCCAAGTGTAGGGAGAAACAAAGTTGCTGTGAGAAGAAGAGCAAGTGCCCAAGACTTCTAACATCAAGACTTGTTGCCAGCCCTGTTTGTTGGCATTGGTCATTTGCAGAGATGATAACATTTACCTTCTTTCAAAGAACTAACACAAGAGATGCCATGGCACTCCTGGAACCTACAGGAGAAAAACAGATTACCAGTGCAATACGACCATTTGAAGCACATGTAAATGTTTTCAAAGAGCTCAGGTTTGGTTCCATCTGCCAGTTGACTGCCTTGCTCAATGTTGTCTCCAATAGAAGAGTATCCAAATTGGGTAATGATCTATATTGGAAAAACTCAGCAGCAGTGTTATCAGCCAGGCTAGGGATTATGCTGGACTACCAAAGAAAAAAGCTGGATATCATGAGTAATAATTTGTGATCCAAAAGCTCACTTGGAAAACAGAAAGAAAGAAAACACAGAGAATTCAATCTCTGACGTACCGAAGTTCAAATTGACCAGATCTGAATAAGACCAGAAGACCAGAAGCATGAGTATGAGGATCTTGGAACGGGAAAGCACTAATACATGGCTTTTGTAGCTCTACTTTTTGTAAAGCCTTGTCCAGCCCCTGCAACCACCAGAGATGCCCATCTTAGCCACTAGAACCTAAAGACCCAAATATCAAATCCACTAACTGTTGCATCGCCCCAGATGAATACAAATTTGTAGTGAAAATTCTGATGTAGAAGTGACAACTGCCAGCATGTGTTGATGCCTACCTTTGAGAAGTACTCAATGACACTGATTATAGAAGCGACCTAATTGACGGAAAAAGTCAGAGAAAAGGAAAAACATATGACCTGAATGACAGCAGATGTGGAGAAAAGGTGTAAGCTTTCTTCACAACACAGTAGCAGGAATTGAGCCTCTGCATTTGTGCTTGATTCTGATGGAAATGGGAAGCTTCCATTCTGCTCCTTGAGCTCTTTGTTAGCTGGTGAATTGAGAGGAGCACCAGAAGCATCTGCAAGCATAAAAGGAATAACAATGATTGGTATGTACATAATAGAAGGAAACCATATGGAAGGAAAATTGCTAGTGATACAGCATTAGAGAGACACCCATTTACATCAATTGAAGAAGGAAGTGATCTAAGTAAAAGATAGAGAGAAAGAAGCAAAACACTTGCCTAGAAGATACATAGACACAGCAGTCGAGGGATGCTTTCGATTCAAGGGACCTGAGCCAAGAGCCCTGTGTCCAGTGCTCCCATCAATGACAACTATTGCTGCTTCTTTGTTCACTGCATATATGACTGGTGAAAGACAAGAAGCAGCAGCAGGGGAACACTGCTGCTGCTTCTTGTTTCCAAATGGAGATACTGGAGGTGACAGAACAGGTGTAGTAGTAGTACCATCATTGGACAAACAAGCGGATGGGGCAAAAGCAAGGCTTGAAATGGTCACTGGCTTTTTGCTTTCAAATGCATCACCTAGAAAGAGAAGGCTACATGTGGACAGATCCAGCACTGATATCTGCACAGATAACTCACACACTTATGTCTCCATGAATGAATTGTCTCTGTCAATCACACCATGAACCCTAAACCCTAAACCAATGGCTTCCACATAAATGGAGAATTGGTTGCAATGTGCACAGGCCAAAAACTTACCAAACCATTTGTGTCCCCAGCAGCAGAGAGTTGAAAACTGCTTGCGATAGCAACACATTGAATAGAGGATCTATGTACGCCAAGTGCTACAACACACTGAAACTGAGCTGTTGCCTTTAGCAGCACCTCTGCAACAGACTGTCAACAATGTCAACAATTGCATCCACAGACAAACAGCACAGCTCGATTGTAGGAGCCACAATTCAAGGAAATAAAATAAAATAGTTTAAAGCAGCACTATGAGGCAGAAAGTTCATGAAAAAAAAAAGTTTGAAAGAAAGAAACAAGTTTTTTGTGAGAGATCAATTACCTGTTCCTTTAAGGTTGTCAAGGCTGCTGATCACATGACAGTTGACCTCACTTGGTTCTGCCTGAAATCTGTACACCCGCACCTGCATAGCTACAAAACTCATGACTCAAAAAACCTCAAGTACAGAAGCCTGATAGCCTGATTATCTGAAATCCATAGTCCCCTGATTATCAACTGATATGTATGAAGCATGTGTGGAAGTACCTCGCCCTGTTTGTTCCCCACTGCTAAATACCCCAAGTCCACACAAAAATCCAAAGCTGTTGTAGGTGCATCCTCCATCTTGCTCTGCAAGAAGTGACTCCACTTTAGCTGCTGGCTCAATCTTGGGTTTGAAAAGTGAGGATCGTTGCATGATCACAATTGAGAGAACATGACATCGTTGTCAATTACAAAAGAAAGAGCTGAAAGCTTTTTTTCCACCAATGCACGTAGTGCATGCTCCAAAAGCAATATAGGCTGCAGTAAGAAAGAGATCAATTTTGAATGTACCACTTGCCTCATTCGTCACAGTACAGATATGGTGCAGTGTCGGTGATGAAGCATCCCAAAACCGAACATCCCCATTTCTCTGCCCAGTAATGAGAACACACCCTTTTGCTTGTGTTTGCTTGGGTGGTGAAGAAGACAACATGATGGTGATGCTTGCTGGGTGTCCTCCAGTGATTGGCCACTTTGTCCCAGATGACAATGGAGGAGGAATGACACTATGGTTGACATTTAACTGTTAGTTCCACAACAACAGCCTTGTCAGAGCATGTCTCGCATGACATTTTCTGATGATAGTGAACAAAGTTTATACTCAACAAAAAAAAGAATTCAAGCATGTACATTGTTTGCAGGGGCAATCAATCATGGAGAGCTGAAAATTGGGTTTGGATGTAGATTCGGTAATTTGAGGAATTGTAGAAACAGAGTGAGAAAGGATAGACATAGAAATAAACAGAATTCTTCAAGTGGGTGTTGATTGTCAATACATTTAGGAAAGTACCTGGAAAATTCCAGTAGCCATCACTGAATCCTTTGCCAGTAATATGAGTTTGGAAATTGTTGCTTCTGTTATCGGTGGTTGCCAGGCCACTGGCTGCAAGCATGGATGAGAGCCAGCTGATGAAGCAGAGAAGCAAGAAGCAATGCCTGCTTCATCATACAAATGCAGCAAGCCAGGTGAGCTGAGAACCAACAACACTGCTGCCAACATTGGTGCTGCACCACCACCAACACTTGGCACAAGTGCCATGTCTGCAAATGGTCCATGCAACAGTAGATCAAATGACTGTAGCTTGCTATTATTGCTTACATCCCCCTCCAAGGACAACACCTGCCACATGGAAAAAAAGTCAGAACTCTCATGCAAAGATCCAGCCCATGTGCTCATAAACAGTGAATGAATTGTGGAAGGAATTTTGCAGGAAAGTAGTGTGAGAGAGAGAGGAGCCAACCTTCAACACTTCAGGAGCACCCACTTCACCACCACCATATACATAGAGCTGCCCCCCCCCATGCTTGCCGCTGCTTTTGGCACTATCCCACCATCTCAGTACCATGACTGGCATCCTTGCTGTCTTGCCAGGTGCCAGGTCTATTTTGCGCAATGGAACAACAACCCCTGAAGCCGAAGATGGACGAGGTGATTCAGGTTGCTGCTGCCCCTGGATTTTATTTTCATTAGGAAAGCTCCAAAATTGGATATCTCCATCTACGTACCCAGCCACAAAAATGTTCCCACATGCCCAGCATACTGAGCAAATCTCCTTCTCATCATCTTCAATCTCTGGCCATGTAGTAGTGGTAGTCGTAGGTGACTTGGGAGGAGGGAAGTGAAGCTGTTCACTCAGAGAAGAAGCCTGTGCCTCAGCCGACTTCTCAGTGAAAGACGATGATTCATGCAAGCTGGCTGCATATTCAGCAAGTGTATCTCGCTGCCTTTTTGTGCCACCCCGCACAGCCAGAACCTGAGTCTCGTGAAGTCCCCAGAGAATGATCAAGCCATTCCGATAGGCAATAACCACCCTGTTGCCAGTAAAGTTTTGCAGGTGTAAAGATGTGGAATAAAAGAAGAGTGAGCACTTTTGAAAAATGCATAGTAAAATTGACATTTACTGCAATCAAGAAGTGCATGGCTTTGATGACCAATGGCAATGCATCCATGCATCATCTGTACCTGCTGTATAACGCATTGGGTTGTGGAAGTACACCCACAACTGAAGGTGCTGTGGTACTACCCGCTTTGACTATCCCACCTGAAATCACCCAACAGGCCAACCAAGGTAGTCAATGAATTTGCTGGAAAGCAGCAGCACATCCCAGCATGAGCAGCCAACCAGCCAACATATGCAACCTGGGTTCGATTGATTTGCAAATGCAAAAATTGCAGATCTAGAACAGGAAATGTTTGTGCCATGGTCAATGCTGGCAAACAAACAGAGAATCCCCGGAGAGTGTCCTCACCTAAGGTAACATGGGCGGGGATGCAGTATGGAAGCCGAGTCAGTTGTGCCTGTTTCTCATCAAATTGCACCACACTGACAGTCCCATTATCATCTCCAACATACCTGTGTGCCATACATGCCAAAGCCAAAAGTTGGGACTAAGAAAGAAGCAATTGGAGAGATTGATAGATGGGTGTGACAATCTCATAATGTCAACCAGGAAACAGCACTGTCACCAAATATGATGAAGTCCATGATGAAGCAAGAGGTAATTAGGTCAGTACATAATTTACATGAGCTGGGTGTCTTCAATAACAGTGAAGGAAGTGATGTCACTTTCCCACTTCAGTGTACAAATCTTCTCTTGGTTTCCAAGATCCCACATCTGAAGCACAAACCATGTTGTAAATCCTGAACCTGATAGGTACACCACAGGAACCAACAATATTGGAAAAAACATGACATGACGCTGTTATATTCAAGCAGGAATCCATCTGACAAAGTGAAGCAAAAGACAAAGTTGCTGACACTACCAATTCCATCTTCTTTACCTCAATTTCATTTTGAGCAGTAATGTGAACAAGTTGTCCTCCTCCACTAGTGAACTGCCAAAAGAATCCACATGCCACAGTACATCAGAGGAATTCAATTCTGAAGCAAGGGGTGTTGTTGCAGGGAGAGATAGAAGAAGATATTATTGTGTCTAGGAAATCTGATCCTTTCTTTCCTGACCTGTAAAAACTTGCATGGAGCTCGTGTGGGTGAGAGGAAAAGTGCTTCAACACCAGGAGCACCTAATACCTTGATCTGCCCATTCCTAAAATAGAACCACACCCAAAGAACAAAGAATACCTCCTTCAGCTGACTAACTATTCAACCCACATCAGTGCAAAAGCAGCATAAAATTGACAGGTTTAGGGTTTAGTGACAATGCAAAATAGGGTGACTGACAGTATCCAGAAAGTACATACAAGGAGGCGACTGCAAGCAGACGTTGAACAGGATGAAATGCCAAAATTGAAGCTGTTTCTGGCAGACCATGATGGAGTGTGAGTCTTGGGTTTATCTCCTCTTTACTCAATGTCCCCTGAGGTATCAATACCTGCAGAAATCTCCACGGAATTCTAAGCTGCTACCAAAGATGACAAATTTGCTGCTGATTTGACACAAAATTTTATAAATAAGAGAAAAAAAAATCCCAGACCCAAAAATTATGACAGAAGACTCTTGCTCCTTAACCCTAAAGATCAGCACTGCAACCTGATAATAAATAAATTTATAAATAAGAGAAAAAAAATCCTGGACCCAAAAATGATGAGAAAAGACTCTTTCTTGCTCCTTAAACCTTAAAAAAATCAGGACTAGAAGCTGCTAATGAAATTTTTTTATAAATAAGATTTTTAGAAATCCTGGATGCAAAAATGATGAGAGAAGACTCTTGCTTGCTCCTTAAACCCTAAAAATCAGCATGGCAAGCTGCCAATGAAAAATTCTTATAAATAAGAGGGGATAAAAAATTCCCAGACCCAAAAGATGACGAGAGAAGACTCTTTTTTGCTCCTTAAACCCTAAGAAAATCAGCATTACAAGCTGCTAATGACAGACAGTAAAGGAAAACAATCCAGCTCTGGTTGGATTTAGGTTTCTTGTTTCTTCGTACAAAAGATCTATACCAACTGAGTTTTCTGGAGCAAAATTCGGATAGATCTATACATATATAGATATGCAAAAGGGAAATGCACAGATTGTTGTTCCACCCATTTGGATTACGAGACTGTCTTTAGACAAAATGCAAGAATGTAGCAGCAGAAGATATCTCAGGCAAAACCCAAGTAAGTATCTCCATGGCATTTTACAAGGCTGCTGAAATCTACTACAGCTCTTGATCCAGCCTGATTCATTCAACTGGGGGTGTGGGAGGGATCAACAAAGGATCGTGTATGAAGAAGGTGCAAAGAAGAGAGAGAGAGAGAGAGAGAGAGAGAGAGAGAGATCAGGCCCGGACAAGAGGAATTGCTAGAAGAAGTACGTCCGTATGGAAATGCAAAACGTGGGCAAGAAGAAGAAGAAGAAGAAGCGGAGGTTACAAGATCCAAACCTCGGGTATGGCCTTCGCCTTGTGGATCAGACGCTTCACGAACATTGTTGACGACCGAGAAGAAGCAGCAAGCCAGCCAAACAGCCAATCCCTTTCTTCTTCTTCTTCTTCTTCTTTTGCTCAAAACTCACCTGATCAGATCTGAATGGCGAACAACAACAACAACAATGCTAATACGAAACCATTGTCGCAACAGCTGTCTACAACATGATTTCAGCTACAGAACAAAAACATTTCTTGCTTATGGGTGGTCGAAGAAATCGTCCACTGGGGGCCGATCGCGCGCGCGCGAGAGTCGAGAGAGACGTCGCGCGCGCGCGAGCGAGCGAGCGAGCGTGGAATTGGCGGAACGCACGGTGGAATTAGCAATAGAGAGGACAGAATGGGTGGAACTGGCGGAGATTTGTCTGGAATTTGGTTTTAACAAATTCTGTCCCTGGAATTTTTGTCTGGAATTCGAGTTCCATAATTTCTTGGTTTCGGAATTTGTCCTAGAATTTGTCTGCTATTTTTAAAATTAATTCATAATTGACTCTCAATTAACTCATAATCAACTTTGAATTAAGTTTTAATTAATTATCAATTAAATTTTAATTAATTCATAATCTACTTTAAGTTAAAAAGATTTTCAAAAAAAAAATTATTTGATGCACACATAAAAATTTATTTGGGAATTTTTTTAAGCTAGGTCCTTAAACAGGTATAAATAAAAATAGGACCTCTCTTTTCTTTCAATTTGTTCAACACCAATTTTAAACACGATTTGATACCATAGCATTGTCATGTTTTTTTCATGTTCATGTTTGCATATGTTAATAAAATAAAAATTCATTTTCATATTTGTCTTACACATCTCATACTTTTGTTTTTAGTTCTTCTGTTCTTGTTTTTAGAATCACATAATTTATTTTGTTTTTTGTTTGAAAGTTAAATTTAGACCTTTTCTTTTAACCTTTGTTCTTGTGATTTTTCATGTCCTTTACAACTTTGGCCTTTTTTTGAGTAATAAATAAACATCTCACATACAAATGTTACATTATTTCTTTGACATTGCATGTGCAAAACACATGCACAAATATCTCTAACCTTTAATTCAATTATTTTATAATTTCAAAAATGTTAAATACATGAAGCACAAATATTCAAAGCGAAAACAACTTGGTGAAACTAACACCTCAACTTAACAAATTATCAAGTTACACATTACACCATGCCAATCAAGCATTGAAAATGTTCATGTTTGTCAATAAAAAAATGTCGGTCAATATATTTGTAATCATATTCCTTGTGTTATAATGTACCAACCTAATAAAATCATCTTCAATTTTGTTTCACACCAAATGATGATGAATCTCAATATGTTTTATGAATACATTTTTTATCAAAACATGCCTAAGCTTTAACATTCTTATCATAATGTGTTTGGCCTTAAATTATGGTTTATATTTTCATTAAAATGCACCTTGCCTTTAATGTTCCCATTATAACCTTAATTATGGCTTACATTCCCATCAAAATGTGTCTAGCCTACAATGACATCCTTGTGTCTTTGAAATGCAAACCAAAAGTAATTATTTTTTTGAATAATGAAAAAAATATTTCACTACATTCCATGAAAATGCTTAGGATTATAAACAAATTGGTTCACAACCCTCATTGTTTAAGCAATATTAGGTCTTGTGGGTTTGCATTATCTTACTTATAATCATATTAAAACATTTCAATATACATTCAATATAATTGCATTAGATTAAATGAATCATTCAGTCTTATCGAACATGATTCACTTATATCCCCAAGAAATATTAAATCTCACTTAAATCCACCATTTTGAACTTCTTCAAAAGATTGTTATTTTTTTTTATAACAAAGTCAAATAATTAAAAACCAAAATGAGATCATCAACATAAAAAGTTATGATCATAAAAGAGTTTCATTAAACTTTTTTGAAATACAAACTATAATTAACATAACTTTTTTCAAATTCCTCAAACAAGAAATATGCATCAATCTTGTGATTTCATACATGAAGAAATTGTTCCAAACCATATAAAGATTCATAAGCTTACATACCATTTCAATTATAATCATGTGTACATAAGTTGAACCATTCACTTTTAATATGTTAAAACTATTATTCACAAGTTATATCTTGCATTTATTAAAATTTATTGAAACATATTCAATTTGATGTTTTGCAATTATACTTGAATGGTTTAGTGAGTTTATTCATGTCTTGAACTATCAACATGTATACATGAATTAAATCATCCACTTTGAACCTATTCAAATTAGTATTCAAATTTTGCATATTGCATTTATTAGTTTATATTGAAACACACACAACAATTTAATGTTTCACATTTATAGTTGTATATGTTGATGAGTTTTCTCACATCTTTTCAAATATCAACCTTTGCACAAGAGTTGAATTTGTTAACTCCATTATTCATGAGTTGCATTTTATATTCATCCTAATTTTTTGAAATGGATGTATAAAAAGTTGGCAAATCTTACTTTTATATTTCAATGGGTTAGTGATTAAATCAAAATATTCATGCATGCAAATTGCAAGGTGCATGTAAATCTTTAGATTACAAATTTTTAATATAGGAAATTTTTACACATTTACATAAATTAGAATGTATGTTTTCCCCCTAATTTGTTTTAAGCATTATGGACAAGTTTTTTTATTTTAAATGTTCATGATGTCACATCAAAAAACCCCAATAATAATCCTTAATTTTTTCCCCCATTGTTCTATTTTAGTGTATGAAAAAAAATCCATGTCAATTTTTTAGTCAAATTAAATTTTTTTGATCATTTTACATAAAATTTTCCTTTAAATTTTGTATATTTTTTAATTATTAAATTTTTTATTTATTATTATTCTATTTTCCATGATTTAAGAATTTTTATGCTTGTTTTAGGATAAATTTATGTTTAAATATTTCAAATATGAATTTAAAAATCAAATAAATGAATAAATTCAAAATGGTTAAAAATTGGTGAATTTTGGGTTTCAATTTAAAATCTTTTGTTCATATTTGCAAAATGATGGAAATTTACCACAAGAAGAAAATTCGCCACGTCATTAATATTTATTTTAAATTTTTCAAAAAAATTGGATAAGGTTTATAATAGTCTCAAAGATTGTTTAAATTTTTAAAAATAATTTTAATGCTGGAACTATTTATGGGTTTTAGGTTGCAATTATTAGAATTATATTTTTAAAAAATAATTAAGATTTTTTTTTAAAATTTGTAATTTCAATTTTTTGGCAATTGTGAAAATTTGTCACTAAGATTTTTTTGAAAAATAACACTGGTTGGGGGGGGGGGGGGGGGGGGGATGATTTTTTATTTGAAAAAAAAAAAGGAAAAACAGTA